>Ga0307414_10000043_pt1 | contig 137764 bp, 127 predicted proteins | sample DK1Ometagenome_FD_203804 | JGI IMG/M metagenome (GOLD analysis project Ga0307414, IMG submission 203804) | Maize rhizosphere microbial communities from greenhouse at UC Davis, California, United States - DK15-O-3 | ecosystem: Host-associated > Plants > Roots > Rhizosphere > Soil | place: USA...
TTACATTCACTACCTGCTTCGGTCTTCCCAAGCCGTCAAAATATTGAACCGTCTCGGCTGTTTTAATATTAGGAAGAGCAGGATCCGATAAATACGTTTTACTGTAAACGTAATTTTCTGTAGTGCTCGGTACGGTTGTCTGTGCATGAGATAAACCCACTACAAACAAGGCACTGATTGGAAGTATTATTTTTTTCATGGTGTGTTTTTATGGTTTGTAGTTGTATTTGAATTCTTTTAATACTTTACCGTTTACATCTTTAATGTTTTCCAATCTGTTGGCGGAATCATAGAAATAAACCTCTCTGATTCCAGACGGTGGAGTGATGCTTCTTACCCCAATTAAAGGATCATAAGTGTAAGTAGAAATCTGATAATTGAGCAATGCAGGCGATTTTCTGAAAGCATCTAACTGAGCCAAGAAACCAGCCTCGTCATTATTCGGAGGCGCCAAAGCATCGGTATCGGAAGCAGTAACAATAGCTGCTGCCAGACTGCTCACCTGTCCATAAGTTGCGCCTTCTATTTTTGCAATAGGCTGGGTGTTGTTATAGCCCCAGATAATAGCCACAGGAATTCCGTCTTTTGTGGTGTATTGCTGGAGATTACCTTTTAGATCGTATTTATCATAGGTGACTTCTGTGGAATTGATCCCAAGATAGTCAGTAGATTTTATCTGATAAGGCAATGCCAGTCCTGAGGTTTTTGTATCAGCTTCTGTTTGGGATACTGGATAAACTATTTCAGATTTTGAAAGAACTTTACCAACATCTAATGAATCTTTTTTCTTGATAACCGTGGTTTCCAATGGAATACCTATTATATTTTTACTTATTAAATATTGATTGTTTTTTTCGTGGGCGTAAGCGTAAGTGGTTTCATTGACCGAATTATCCTGAAATTTAGTTTTACTGAATGTTATCTGGTTATGATTACTGTTCCCATGTTCATAGTTAGCGGTAGTAATTTGTTTTCTGTAGTTTGGATTTAAATAATCATCATTAAAAAAAGGGTCGGGCATTGCGGTGTCAAGCGGCATATAATCTATATAATTTACCGTTTCCTCTTTAAAAAGTTTATTATTGATTGTATAGTGATTATATAAACCAATATAGAATTGAGCTATTCTCTGTACGGCTACATTGTTACAATATGCTGCAACATTGTCGTCATAAATCTTATAAACAATCAAGTTAGGTTCAGATTTTACAAAAATATAGTTGTAAAAATAATTAGTCTGTTTACTCTTTAAAATATTAGTGCCTTTTTTTACAAAATTTCTCGTTCTGAGCAGATTGCCACTAAACATCATTCGGTTAGATTTATTGCTGAAGGTCGTACTAAGTATTGCATTCATTACATAGGGATGTATCGCCATACCTGTAGAGCTACTGGAAATCATTGCACCATATCCAGGATCAGTATGAAGTTTTTGATTAGGCTCTTCAAAATCTTTGATAAACTTCTTTTCAGATCCTCCGTTTTCAAAATTATCTCCTCCTAAACTAGTGGTTACGAATTCATAGCGATCTTGTGATTTGCTATTATATATTTCGCTGGTGTTGGCTGAACTATTCATAGCATAATGCGACACTGGTTGTGATGCGTACGAACTGCCGGTTGTAATATAACTTATTTGAGGAGCAATCCTTAAGAATTTAGTGTCGGGTTGATTATAAAGCTCAGTAGGCCTATAATAAAACCTTTTATAATTTTTTATATCATTTCCATCAATTTCTTTTACGGATTTAATTCTGATACCAAAGCCGTCAATAGGTGTAGGAGATAACTCTTTATAGCTGAAATGAACATTTGCAATGACATAACTATCAATCGAAACAATTGGTGTAGGATCAGATTGAATTGATTTTGCTATCAGCTTGTAGCGCTTGCCTGGAAACAGCATATATGTTTTTACTTGTGATTGACTGCTGTATCCTAGATACTTATTTGAATTAAATAGAATTGTATTTGTATCAATATCAATGAGTTGCCAGGTAAAGCCTTTCGTGTGGTTTCCATTAAAATTATCAGATCCCATTTGGGCAGTAAAGATGACTTCTTGGGGTTGATAAAGATTTTCGATGATATGTTCTGCATAAAAAATATCAGGATTCATCACATTGTTATTATACAATAAATTAAGAGCAAGATTATGTTCCTGTAAATCTCTCATAGGATTCGATTCATAATCTATCACCGTTTTTCCTCCGCTAGGATAGGTTATTTCTGTTAGAACACCTTTTGAAGCATATGAAAAATCAGGAGTTCTGTCACCGAACCTACCTAAAATTGCAGGTGTGTAAACTGCCGACAATGGAGCTGGAGGATTATAAAATAAAGGAATTAAGGATTGGTTGGAATTCTTATTATTAAAAAATCCAGACATATCTTGTGAGTATGCCAATCTTTTTGGAAGAGCTAAAGGATCATTATATGAAAACTTATACTGTTTTTCTAGAGTTCCATTCTTCGAGTATTGTGCTGAAGTGAGAAAAAAACGTTGTGCTACATTGTTATTTTGTATACCATCAAAGATATAGCTGAATGAAATTTTTTCTTTCTGAATATTATTTTCTTTTAATTCTATTGATGAAAGATACGTTTTGAACTCTGAATCACTTTTTATAATGTAGTTAAATTTTATAATTTGAGAATTCTCACTCGAACTTATTTGATCTATCCTTTTTTTTCCCAATGTATGCAGATTTTGTGTTGATTTTCTAACATCGTTGGGTAAATGAGAAGGAGCATTAGGTTCTTCAGGCAATCCAGTACCTACGTACAAATAGCACACATTATTTTCATAAACTTCATATATTTCCCAATCTGTGTTTTGATAACTGAAGAATATTTTTTCATGGTTCGGGTGTATAATTTCTTTTAAAAAATAAGAAGTGTAAGCAGAAATTCCTATTCCTCCGGGATTGGGCATCATTTTGGAAGCCGTCATCTCTCTGTAGTCATTTGAACCTCCAAAAATATATTTTACTCCTTGTATATCTGTAACTTCAAACCCCACAAAGCTTCTGTTTCCTAGTGCAGGATTAGAGTTTATCGTTTTTATCTTTACATTTGACTCATTCTTCATAAAGTAGGGATTGAAGTTTTCATCAAAATAAAATGAAGCTGAAATATTATGTACTTTTATATTGAAAACATCCTTTTCTGAATCAATTACGGTTGGTTGATAACATATTTTTCTGATGATATCATCTGCATCACAATCGGAGCCCGTTGTTGATATTATTTCGTCATAGGTTTTATTTAGCCTCTCATCGGTTTCATCAGGAATTGCATTTACTGTCCTCGTTATGATGCCTCCTACATTTATAAGCCACGTCATTCCAGTGTCATTAGGTAAATCATCAACTTTAACTCCTGCACCAAAATAATCTAAGCTGACACTTGTCGACAATTTATTGCCTCTATAGTTGAGCAAAGGGATGTCAATATTTAATTTTCCGGTATGTTCATCTTCCGCAACAGTTTTGTCTTTTGTAAACTGAAAGCTTTGGGGAGTAGAAGGAATGAAATTTATGTCTTGTCCTTTTGTTATTAATAAAGAATTTATAAGTAAAATTAAAAATATAAGTTTTCTCATCATGGTTTATTTTTTAATCATTTTAGCATTCGCCGTTTCATTGGTATTTGTTTTCACCACAACCAGGTAAGCGCCCTGAATCAGGTTCTGGGTGTTGATCTTGGTTATTTTATTCTTGGTTTTCAGGCTCTGTAATTGTCTTCCTCCCATATCGTAGATAATGATATCAGCTTCCTTGAATTCAAAACCTATTTCCACATAACAGTAATCCGAAACAGGATTAGGATAAATCTTCATATCCTGCTTTTCGATCAGCTGATCGATCTGGCTGTCTCCCAGCTTTACGATCTTCCAGTTTTCCTTGCCGAGTTCTTCTGCGCTGGTTCCTGCTAATATGATCGAACCGTCTCTGTTCAGCTTAAGGTCAGATAATCTTTCTTCCTTCTTTCTCGATTCTCCTTTTACATGCTTTCTCCACTGCTCATTTCCATCTTTATTGATATACAACATCCAGAATGTTTCATCATCCGCTTCAATTCTTCCTTCTGCCTGGGTATAACCTCCCAGTAAAATGCCTTTTGTCAAGTCTTGGTTCTTAGCTCTTGAATCTTGTGTCTGATTAATCACATTCATTCCCATCAGAATATCCCTGTTTTTGAAATTGTAGGATTTCTGCCAGATTTCTTCACCTCTTTCATTGAGTGAGATTAGCCAAAGATCGGTTCCTTCTTCAATGCCTGCTGTTTTATTTCCTGATCTTTCCGATCTTGATTCTCCGCCAACGATATATCCTTCTGAAGTTAAAGCTAAGGCTCTCAAATGGTCATCACCATTACCCCCGAAATTCTTTTCCCATTCTACCTTTCCGTCTTTATTAAGCTTAATGATCCAGTAATCACCTTCACCGAAGTTTTCAGTCTTTTTCGAACCTCCAATACTGCTTCTCGAATAAACTCCAAGCAAAGCACCTCCGTCTTTCGTTGGGATCATCTTTTCGACTTCATCCAGTCCTTTTCCTCCTAATAGTATTTGTGATAATTCTTTTCCGTCTTTATCCAGTCTTACGATCCATACATCTTTTGAACCGTAACCTTTGGCAGCATTCTGAACATTGCCTGCTACAAAATAACCTAAATCTGTCGTCTGAATCACCGATCTTGCTTCCTCGTCATGAACTGTTCCCAATGTTTTCTGCCATAGCTCATCCCCGAATTCGTTGATTTTGATCAGCCATATATCAGAGCCTCCTTTCGATGCATCTTTTTTATCTAAACTTTTTCCTGAATAAGAGGTTCCTGCCAAAAGAAAACCACCTTCCTGTGTATTCACTGTTGCTGAAAGAAAATCATGGTTTTGTCCAGAGAAATACTTTTCCCAGACTTCTTCACCCTGCTGGTTAAGCTTAATCAAATGAAAGTCGTAACCGTTGTTCTGTTTGTTTTCAGAAGTAATCTTTTTTGCCTGAATTGAGCTCCCTGTGATCAGATATTGCTGATCGATGGTTGTGGTGACTTGTGAAAGAAAATCCTGGGTATTGGATTTGATATCTTTCTGCCATATCACATCCTGAGAATAGAATACAGCAGAAGTGCATATAAGAAATGCACCCATGTAGAGTTTTTTCATCTAATTTGTGTATTTAAGGTTAATAATTAGTTTTTATGAACACTAATTTCACAAATTTAACTTTTTTTAGCATTTATTGAACTATTTATACAAAATTTAATATAAAATATTTTTCAATTGTTACTTTATAAACGTTATAATAATAATGCAAAGTTACTGCTGCAAAACGTCAAAACCTGGCGCATAATATTAATTAAAAATATTGGATAAAATTAACATGAGTAACTTATAAATAAATAAAATTTAATTGTATTATATATATTTAAATAATTTATACATTTGTTTTTAATAATGATAATAAAAAAATACAAAATGACATCAGTCACTAAAAAATCAGTAAGCGAAACTGGGCATACTAAAAATGCTGCCAGTTTTCAGTCTCTCATTTCTTTTTGTTCAGGATTCGGAGAAGCTTACAATCCGACCAAAGAAGCACTTAAAGTTCCGCAATTACAAGCACTTTTACAGGCAGCACAGGATAGTATGGATAATACAAGAGCCAAAAAAACATCTTTTGACAATGCAACCAACAGCCGGAAAAATGTTTTCGCAGACCTGAAACCTCTTTCTACAAAGATTGTCAATGCATTTTCTGTTTCCGGTGTTGATCCATTGGGAATTAATAATTTAAAATCAGTCAATAAAAAAATACAGGGTGCATCTTCTAAAAAAACGGATACATCATCAAATGATCTGGAGCCTCAACCGATAAAAACCATTTCCACCTCGCAGCAGTCTTACGATAAAATGATAGAGCATTTTTCGGGGATGATTGAAGTCTTGGTCCAGCATCCTGCCTATGATCCCAATGAAGGCGATTTGAAGGTAGCTGCATTACAAACCAAGCTGGCGGACATGCAGACAAAAAATTCCGATCTTATCAATTCTTACACACAATACAGCAATGCGATGGCAGACAGGAATCTGGTGATGTACAATCCGCTTTCAGGTCTCGTACAGACAGCAAAAGAAGTAAAGCAGTACGTAAAAAGCGTCTTCGGTGCATCAAGCACGCAGTATAAGCAGATCAACGGCATAGAATTTAAAACGTATAAAGGAGCTTAAAAAGTAAGCACCTGATGTTGTAAATCAAGCGATTGATATTATAAAACAGGCACCGTAAAAGATATAACAAGCGACGCCGGCAATAAAACTTTTAAAGTCTCATTCATAATAAGCAATGTCATTCATAAAGATTGCATCGGAGAAGATAATGTAAGCGTCGGCAAGTATATAACAGGCGATGTCTGTAACAAAGTTTCTGATGTTTTGTATAAAGTAAGCAATGTCATTCATAAAGATTGAATCGGATAAGATAATGTAAGCGTCGGAAAGTATATAACAGGCGATGTCTGTAACAAAACTTCTGATGTCTTTTATAAAGTAAGCACCTGTACATATAAATTTAGCATCGGAAAATATAATGTAACTAATAGTAGAAAAGAACTTCTAAAGATCATTGTTATAAATTACATGCGTGTCTCAAAAGTCGTAAAGTTGCTGCTAAGAAACTTTACGGTTTCTTATAATTACCCTAAATTTGTACTATAAAGTTTGATTATGAGTAAGAGATTATATGTAAGCATAGCTATTCTTCTATGCTTTTTTTCAAATGCGCAGCAGAAAACCTATTGTAATCCGATCAATATAGATTACGGATATACGCCTTTCAAAAATTTTTCAAGCCAGGGGAAACACCGTGCGACAGCGGATCCGGTGATTGTTAATTTCAAGAACAAGCTTTTTCTTTTTTCGACCAATCAGGAAGGATATTGGTATAGTGATGATATGCTCGACTGGAAATTTGTTCACAGAAAATTCCTAAGAGACAACAAATATATTCACGATCTGAATGCTCCGGCGGCCTGGGTGATGAAAGATACTTTATATGTTTATGGCTCCACATGGGAACAGGATTTTCCGATCTGGAAAAGCACAAATCCTACAAAAGACGATTGGCAGATTGCGGTAGATACTTTGAAAGTTGGGGCTTGGGATCCCGCTTTTCATTATGATGAAGATAAAAATAAGCTGTATTTATATTGGGGCTCGAGTAATGAATGGCCATTGCTGGGAACTGAAGTTAAAGTTAAAACTTTACAGTCTGAAGGTTTTGTAAAACCTATTTTAAGACTGAAACCTGAAGATCACGGTTGGGAAAGGTTTGGCGAATATAATGACAATGTTTTCCTTCAACCTTTTGTGGAAGGAGCTTGGGTAACCAAATATAAAGACAAATATTATATGCAATACGGCGCTCCGGCAACCGAATTTAGCGGCTATTCAGATGGAGTTTATGTCAGTAAAAATCCTTTGGAAGGCTTTGAATATCAAAAGCACAATCCGTTTTCTTATAAGCCCGGAGGTTTCGCAAGAGGAGCGGGACATGGGGCGACTTTTGAAGATAACTTCAAGAACTGGTGGCATGTTTCAACAATTTTTATTTCTACAAAAAATAATTTTGAAAGAAGACTTGGGATCTGGCCGGCCGGATTTGATAAAGATGATGTAATGTACACGAATACCGCTTACGGAGATTATCCTACATTATTGCCACAATACGCTCAGGGAAAAGATTTTTCAAAAGGCCTTTTTGCAGGTTGGATGCTACTTAATTACAATAAACCGGTTCAGGTTTCATCAACTTTGGGCGGTTATCATTCCAATTATGCAGTCGATGAAGATATAAAAACGTATTGGAGCGCAAAAACTGGAAATTCCGGAGAATGGTTTCAGACAGATTTAGGAGAAGTTTCTACAATTAATGCTATTCAGATTAATTATGCAGATCAGGATGTTGAATTTTTAGGCAAAACTTTAGGGAAGATGCATCAATATAAAATCTACGGTTCAAATGACGGTAAAAAGTGGAAGGTGATTGTAGATAAAAGTAAAAATACAAAAGACGTTCCTCATGATTACATTGAGCTTGAAAAGCCTGCAAAAGCAAGATTCCTGAAAATGGAAAACCTGAAAATGCCAACCGGTAAATTTGCTTTAAGCGGTTTCCGTGTTTTTGGAAAAGGAGCCGGTGCAAAACCTGCAAAAGTTCAGAATTTTGTCCCGTTAAGAGCTGATCCGAAAAAATATGGTGAAAGAAGAAGCATTTGGATGAAATGGCAGCAGAATTCAGACGCAGACGGATATGTGATCTATTGGGGGAAATCTCCCGACAAATTGTACGGAAGCATTATGGTTTACGGGAAAAATGAATATTTCTTCACCGGCGCCGATAGAGTAGATTCGTATTATTTTCAGATTGAAGCTTTCAATGCCAACGGAATTTCGGAACGAACGGAAGTCGTGAAATCAGAATAAATTATTTAAAACGCTTTGAAATTCAGGGCGTTTTATTTTTGATCAATCTGTTTTAGAAATTCATCGATTTTGTTAATTAAAAATCTGCTGTTTTTTTCTTTATCCCAATCGTTGTGCCCACCTGTAAATTCATAAGTTTCATGTATAATATTGTTTTTATTTAAAGTAGAATCGAGAATTTTCTTTTGCGAAGCAGGAATTACGGTGTCCTGATTTCCATAATAAGAGAGTGTAGACGGAGCATTTTCTGTGATCCAAAATACAGGGTTTGGAATATCTCTGTTAGTAATATCGGTTGGTGTAGGAGATTTTTGATCAATCATATTTTTTTTAATAAAATCATAATCAAAATAATTTACAAAATCCTTGTCGTATAAATCTACAGGCCCTACAATATTTATGATTGCTTTTACCTTTTTCCTTTGCTTAAAATCGAAAAAAGAATTATAACCGTATAACATAGATAAGTGGGCTCCTGCACTATTTCCCAGTAGGATAAATTCAGGATTTAACTTTATTTCTGTTGTTTTTTTCACCAATAAGCTTAATGCTTCGTCAATATCATTTGTCTGGTTGGGAAGAACAAATGATGTCTCACTTGCTAGCCTGTAATTAATATTCGCAAAAGCATATTCAGGAAACCTCTGCATTAATGAAAGAGTAAAAAATGTAAGTTGAGATTTGTCACCGGCTCTCCAGCCACCTCCATGAATGACAACAAAAACTCCTTTAATGGAGTCTATATTTTTTGGAATATAGAAATCCATTTTCTGTTGAGAATCGTTTCCATAAGAAATGTTTTGCTGTTTTTCGAAAGAAATATTCTCACCGAGATTAATTGTTTTTTCTTTACAGTTAATAATGGAGACAGCTAAAAGTATAAATACAAATAATTTATTCATACTCATAAATATAAAAAAACCTGCTGATTTCTCAGCAGGCTCCGTACAAAATAATATATATGAAGATGATTGTTTTTATCTCGTTCTGTTTTTGATATCATCAGAAGCGCTCTCAATGTTTCTTACTTTCTTCACTTTTTGGTTGCCGAAAGTGTAAGTAATGCTGAATGTTCCGCCTCTGTTGTATCTGTTTTGATGAATGTAATTGTAATTTCCATTTGCCTGATAATCTTCTATTTCAACAATATTGGTGTTTAGGATATCATTTACATTAAGTGCAAAAGTCCAGTCGTTCCAATTCTTTTTTAAGCTTATATCTAAACTCATCAAGTTTCTTAGGACTCCCAATTCTATTTGCTGTTTATCCACAAAGAAATAATTTACACCAAGAAACCATGTTTTCTTTTTATCTAAACGGATGGTGTTGTTGGTTTGGATTATAAGACTTGTAGAGCTTCTTTTATTTACATAGGTGTCGAAAACTTCTCCGGTTGTAGGATCTGTACTTAATGTCCCGTTGTTGATATTATGTTGTATTCCGATATTAAAATTCATTGTAAGATATTGCTTGAAGAAAGTTTTTTGCATTCCAAGCATTGCAGACATTTCCTGTTTGTCACCAAAGTTAGTTCTGATGTAAGCCAATTGTCGATATGTTGCACCATCTCTTACAATATCTCTTTGAAGTGGAACCTGAGTAATCACGTCTTTGAATAATGAATGGTTCAGGATTAGGAAATAAGAGTTTTTAAACATATACGTCAGTTCCTGGTTATAAGTTGTAGAAGCTTTTACAAAAGGATTGTTTTGAGTATAATTATCCTGCGTTAAAATATTTTTTACAGGATTTAGTTCCCAAAAGCTCGGTCTTCTCATTCTGCTGGAAAACGCATACGAAATATTGTTCTTGTCATTAATTGCGTAATTTAAACTTAAATAAGGAAGTAAATTGTTGTAGTTTCTTTCAAATTCCTGCATTTCATTATCTGGAATTTGCGATGTTCCCAAACTGTTTGTTATTTCGTATCTGGCTCCCAATTTACCGGAGAGCTTATCTGAAAACTTTTTCTCAAACGTAAGATAGGCTCCATAGATTTTTTCATCATAAATAAAATGATTAAGATCGGGTTTTATGCTTTCAAGATCTCCATTGTCGTCATAATAATTGAAGAAGTTCTTTGTATCATTATCGGTTTTAGTGGCATTAAAATTTCCACCTACTGAAACAGTAAGGTCGTTTTTAAATTTTTGAATATAATCTACTGTACTTGAAAAGTTATTAACGATTTGAGGAATTTCCTGAATCACATTTTGTCTGTATTGATCAAAACTTCCCGACGGTCTCTTTACCAAAGTTCCATTGTCAGAGTTTTGGAATCTTTTATAAATAAGATAAGCGGCATTTAGATTAAGTTTACTTCCTAAAGAGTCTGTTTTTAATTCATAGTTTAAATTAACCGAATTATTATAATTTCTTGCGTTTTCAATATTTTCAGACCTTGTGAGCTGAGTTTCGTTAAGACTTCCGTCTTCATTATACATTTTAAGAGTGTTCAGCAGGTTTACGGTAGAGTTGTAGCTTCTGTTCGCCCATGTATTCCATGAAAGAGCAAGATTGCTTTTATCGCTAAGTTGATAATCAAAATTCAAATAACCACCAAGATTCTTATTAGGATCATCGATATCACCTACAGATTCGTTTCTGATAAGGTCTGTTCCGTTTCTAAGTGTATAAGTTTGTGCCTGAATATTCTCGCCACCACTCAAGTTGGCACTTATCCCCAATTTACCCTTTCTGTAGTTTGCAGAGAAACTGGCATTGGTTCCATTGTATTTATTTTGAGAATTTGCCATTCTCATATTTCCGTTCAGCCCGTCACTCATTTTCTTTTTTAGGACGATATTGATGATTCCGTCCGATGATTCCACCTGAAATTTACTTCCCGGAACCGTAATCACTTCAATTTTCTGAATATTTTCTGCAGGAGTATTTTTTAAAAACTGAGTTAAGGATTCCGCATCCATATTTGATTTTCTGCCATTAATATAAATCAGAGCATTGTTTTTCCCGGCAATTTTCAAAGTTTTATCATCTGTTGTAGAAAGCAACGGAGTTTGTCTTAAAAGATCGAAAGTCGTATTTCCTTTTGCAACAGGTGATGCGGCAACATCATATACAAAACGGTCGCTTTGCTTTTTGAAAACCTGCTTTGTCAAGGTTACTTCTTCAATATTTTTAGTTTTTGTTGTATCTGATTTTTTTTCTTGTGCAGAAGCTAATCCTGCGAAAAATATGGCTGCAATGAGAAGTGGCGTTTTCATGATTTTTAATTTAATAGTTATAGATGCTTGTATTCGTTATTATTTTACATTGCAAAGATATATAATAAATTTAGTATCTTGCAATACAAAGTAGTAAAAATATTTTTATTGCTATTTTAACTAATTGATTGTCAGTTAATAAAATTTAATAGTTTTTATTTTCTACTTTTAGATTCTACACAATAAGACAACAGTCAACACAGATTTGTTACAAGATTTGTAAAAAAAATTGCTTGCTGTATTTAAAACTTAGTTGTAATTGCTGTTAGAAAGTTGAAGGTATGTCTGCTTTTGGAAATATAGAAGAATTAATTATCAATTAATAATTAAATATGTAAAAATATTTTGAATTTTTTTATTCCCTATCAAAACGAGCCAGTTTTTTATCGATCCAAATCGTGGCAAAAGGAAAAAATGCAGAGATCAAAGCGAAAACTGAATCTTCATCATCCCATGTATATATTTTTCTTGTGGCAGGCAAAAATAAAAGATAAAGTGTAAAAAAGAATCCGTGAATGCTTCCGATCGTACTTATGTAAACGATTGGCAAGATGCCTTTAGGATCAACTCGGATCCAGATCATTGCTGTAAACAGAAAAAACCATGACAAAGCTTCAGCCAGACATATTTGCTTAAACCATTTGATTACTTTTTCCTGAGGATATTTTGAGAAAAATTTTTCGATGAAATCCATTGTAATAAAAAAATTAATTCTGTCTAAACTATTTATAAAAATTACTTCCGTCCAGATACTCAAAAACTTCGGGAGGAAGCATTGGGCGCACATTTTTCCCATCTTTTATCATATTCCGGATTTCCGTCGCCGACAATTCTATAACCGGAGCCTTGATCATGGAAATATTTTCATGCTGAAGATATTCAGAATCTTTTTTCTCGCCGTCAAAAACTCTTGGATAAATGATAATATGATGTTTTTTAATTAAAATGTCAGCATTTTTCCATTTGTGAAGGCTGCTGAGGTTATCTTCACCCATGATTAAGCTAAAAGAATAATCCGGATGTTTTTCTTCAAGATAAGCCAATGTGTCAATTGTATAGCTTGGCATTGGTAAAGAAAATTCTACATTTGAGGCGCGCATTTGAGGATAATTTTTCACAGCAAGCTGCACCATATCCAGTCGGTTGTGATCTTTCAGAAGAGACTTTTTTTCTTTAAAAGGATTTTGCGGACTTACAACAAACCACAATTCATCCATATCAGAATTTTCAAGAATATAGTTGGATAAAATCAAATGACCAATATGAATTGGGTTAAATGATCCGAAAAAAAGACCGATTTTTTTCATTGTATTAAAAGTCAATTGTCAGTTTCTGCTTTGTAAATCAATTCGCTGCACTTGTCAAATTATTCTAATTTCATTCACTATTCACTATTCACTTTCTCTAAACTTCACATCTCGGATATTCAGATAATGTGTTACGTTTCCTTTCCAGTGATTTTCTTCTAAAGTAAAAGCGATGTCAAAAGTTTTATTTCTAAAATCATCAGCAAACTGGCCAAGCTTGAAGCCTACACATTCTATATTTCTTCCGGTAGATTCCTGCTTGATGTAGAATTTCAGGTGATTATTGTCTTTGCCCATCGTTTTTACATATCCTGCAATTTTCTGATTCCTCAAAACCAGATTAGGCTTCATATTGTGTGGGCCAAACGGAGCCAATTTTCTGTGAAAATTAATAAAATCTCTGTTTATTTCGTCAATTTCCACATCAGAATCTATTGTAATGGAAGGTTCTTTTTGATGATCTTTTATTTTTTCGGCAACTATTTTTTCAAACTTTATTTTAAATTCTTCAAACTTATGTTTTTCCATAGAAAGCCCCGCTGCGGCGTGATGCCCTCCAAACTTCAGAAAATATTCTGAACATAAATCCAAAGCTTCATGCACATCAAAATCTGAAACCGATCTTGCTGAAGCAACCATTTCTCCGTTATTTCCGTCCGTAAAAACTAAAGTAGGTTTATAATACGTTTCGGTAAGCCTTGAAGCCACAATTCCGATCACGCCTTTATTCCATTCTGGATGGTAAACGATTGTTGCGTATTTGGTTTCCTGCTGAGATTCTATAATTTGATTTAAGGCAGAAAGAGTAGAATTCATGTCGAGCTCACGCCTTTCGTCATTGAGGTTCATGATATCGCTTACAATTTGCTGGGCATGTTTCAGGTTGTCCGAAACCATCAATTCTACGGCAGCTTTTCCGTGAGAAATTCTTCCGGCTGCATTTATTTTTGGAGCAATTTCAAAAACAATATTCGAAATTTCAAAATGCGAAAGTTTATCTTCAGGAATCAATAATCGAAGACCCATATTTCGGGTTTTTCTAAGAACTTTTAACCCCATTTTTGCTAAAACACGGTTTTCGCCGGTCATAGAAACGATATCTGCGGCAATAGAAATCGCCAGAAGATCGGTAAGTTCAAACAATTCTGTTTCCGGAATTTTATAAATTGTGTTTAAACCCTGACAAAGCTTAAAACCAACTCCACATCCTGAAAGTTCTTTAAAAGGATATCGGCAGTCACTTCTTTTAGGGTCCAAAACAGCAACGGCATTAGGGATTTCATCACCCGGTAAATGGTGATCACAAATGATAAAATCAATGTCTAAATTTTTTGCATAATTGATCATGTCACTTGCCTTGATTCCGCAATCTAAAGCGATAATCAATGAAAAGCCATTTTCTTTGGCAAAATCAATTCCTTCAGTTGAGATTCCGTATCCTTCAGAATTTCTGTCCGGAATGTAAAAGTCTAAATATTTTTTGTGAACAATTTTTCTAAGATATAAATAAGTCAGCGCAACGGCAGTCGTTCCGTCGACGTCATAATCACCATATACCAATATTTTTTCGCCATTTTCAATCGCTGTGGCAATACGTTCAACGGCTTTTTGCATATCCGCCATTAAAAAAGGACTGTGAATGTCGGTGAAGTTCGGCTTGAAGAATTCTCTGGCCTTCTGATAATTGTCTATTCCTCTGAGAACTAGCAATTTGGATTCAAAAGTCCCAAAACCAAGCGACGAACTCAATCCATCAACAATCTCTTCATCAGGTTCGGTTTTATAAATCCATTTTTGACTCATTTCACAAAAATAGGCAAAATTTCTTTTAAAATCACTATTGAAATAGGTGCATAAAAAACAATTTATGGATGTTTTTTATTTGGGTTATTTTCAATGTTTTAAGGCTAATTTGAAGTTTTTCTTAATAATTTTTAAAAATTTCAACTTTTTAAAAACCAATCCTGAGCAATTGTCGTAGATACTTTAAAATACTAAACCTTTTAAAAATAATATTATGAAAAAAACAGTCAATGTTTCCAACCAGGGAGCCACTCTGGATACCAGCAGAAGAAACTTTTTAAAACTGAGCGGCATTGGTATTGTCGCTGCGGGGCTTACTTTAGTAGGCTGCGAAGATGATGATTTTGAATACAATGATAATAAAATATTTGATTTGGGAACCGGCGATGTAGGAGTTTTGAACTATGCATACGCTCTTGAACAATTGGAAGCAGATTTTTACACCAAAGTGGTCAATAATTTTTATGCAAATATCTCGGTTAAGGAAAAAGAAGTCCTTACAGATTTGTATCATCATGAGGTAATCCATAGAGATTTTTTCAAAGCAGCAATTTCAGGTGCAACTCCGAACGTTTTGCCAACACTTGAATTTCAATATCCAAACGTGAATTTCAATGACAGAAATTCTGTTTTGGCAACAGCGAAAGCTTTAGAAGATACGGGAGTTGCAGCGTATAATGCAGCCGGTAAATATATTTCAAATCCTGCTTATTTGGTGCTTGCCGGTAAGATTGTTTCTGTTGAAGCAAGACATGCCTCGGCGATCAGAGATCTTATTAACCCGGGTACAGCGGCTTTTTCAGGTGACGATGTAATTGACGCCAACGGGCTGGATGTTGCTAAAGAACCTGCAGATATCGTAATGGCAGCAGGAGGCTTTATTAAAACTCCGTTTACCTGGAAAGAAAGAGGCATTAACTAAATTATTCATTTCAAAATCTTATTATTATGAACATTCTTAAATTATTAGATAAACTTTCTGACGATTCATTTTTTACACAACAGACATCGAGATTAGAAAGTCTTACAGATATATCTTCATTTGGTAAAAAAGCGGCTGTTGCAGCTTTACCTTTAGGATTAGGAAGCTTTATGGCTACTTCGGCAAAAGCTGAAACTACAACGCCCGATACAGGTCTTGCAATGAAAAGTGCTCTTACAGATGCTTTGCAACTTGCATTGACTTTAGAATATTTGGAAGATGAATATTATAGAATAGGACTTAACACGGCGAATTTAATTCCTACCGCAGACCGTACTGTTTTTATGCAGATTTCGAAACACGAAGCGGCTCACGTCACTTTTCTTAAAAACACGCTCAATTCATTAGGAACTGCTCCTGTAGCAAAACCTACTTTTGATTTTACAGCAGGAGGTAATTTTATGCCTTTTAATGATTATCAGCAATTCCTTGTTTTGGCGCAGGCTTTTGAAGATACGGGCGTAAGAGCGTACAAAGGACAAGCGGGAAATGTAATGTCAAACGGAGCTGTTTTGCAGGCTGCATTGCAGATTCATTCGGTTGAGGCGAGACATGCTTCTATGGTGAGAAGAATGAGAGCCAATAAAGGCTGGATCGAACTGGCGAACGGCGGAAATATGCCGGCTGCCACCAACGCTGTTTATGCAGGTGAAAATGTTACGGTACAAGCAGGTTTCAACACAGCAAGTGCTTTTGGAGCGGCGGCAGGATCTGCGGCTTATGATGAGGTTCTTACAGGGGCTGAGGCAACGGCTATTGCTTCATTATTTATTGTATAGTTTTTATAATTATAATTTTGGTGGGCCTTTTCCGGAAAAGCCGGAAAAGGTTTTTTGTTTAAATAGTAAATATAAAAAACCGCTCAAGAAATTGAACGGTTTTGCTTTTAAGATTAAATCTTTTATTTTAAGAATACATTTTTTCTCTTAATTCTTTGATCTTTTTATCAGCAAGATATTCGTCGTAAGTCATTTCTCTGTCAATGATTCCGTTTGGAGTCAATTCAACAATTCTGTTACAGACAGTTGAAAGCATTTCGTGGTCATGAGAAGCCAATAAAAGATTTCCTTTAAAGTTTGACAAAGAATTGTTCAAAGTCGTAATACTTTCAAGATCTAAGTGGTTTGTAGGCTCGTCAAGCAAAAGAACATTTGCCTTCTGAAGCATCATTCTGCTAAACATACATCTCATTTTTTCACCTCCTGAAAGCACTTTACAAGATTTCAAAGCTTCGTCGCCCGAGAAAAGCATTCTTCCCAAAAATCCTCTCATGAATTCTTCGTGACGTTCTTCATCGTTTTTAGTAAATTGTCTTAACCAATCAACCAAACTGATGTCTTCCTGGAAGAATTTGGTGTTATCTAAAGGCATGTGAGATTGGTTTGTGGTAACTCCCCAAGCAACAGTTCCTTTATCGGCTTCAACATTTCCAGCTAAAATTTCGAAAAATTCTGTGATTGCCAATGAGTTTTTAGACAAAACAGCAACTTTATCACCTTTTTTAAGGTTCAAATCGATGTTTGAGAACAATAATTCTCCGTCTTTGGTTTTTTCTAAACCTTTCACATCCAAAATCTGATCTCCTGCTTCTCTTTCCATTTCGAAAATAATTGCAGGGTATCTTCTTGAAGAAGGCTTAATATCGTCGATGTTTAATTTATCGATCATTTTTTTTCTTGCAGTCGCCTGTTTAGCTTTTGCAACGTTTGAACTAAATCTTGCGATGAAATCCTGAAGTTCTTTCTTCTTTTCTTCCGCTTTTTTATTAGCCTGAGCCCTTTGTCTTGTCGCTAATTGAGATGCTTGATACCAGAAAGAGTAGTTACCTGTGTAAAGATTTAATTTAGCATAATCTAAATCTCCGATGTGCGTACAAACCGTGTCCAAAAAGTGACGGTCGTGAGAAACAACGATTACCGTGTTTTCATAATCTGCAAGGAAATCTTCTAACCAAGAAATCGTGTCGATGTCAAGGTCATTCGTAGGTTCATCAAGAATCAATACATCAGGATTTCCGAAAAGAGCCTGAGCCAAAAGAACTTTTACTTTGTCCTGATTCTCAAGTTCGCCCATCATTTGCCAATGCATATGATCTTTAATACCAACATTTGAAAGCATGGTTTGTGCATCAGATTCTGAGTTCCAACCACCCATTTCATCATAAATTACACCCAATTCACCAGCTTTGATACCGTCTTCATCAGAGAAATCTTCTTTAGCATATAAAGCGTCCATCTCTTCTTTTATCTCAAATAGTCTCTTGTTTCCTCTTAAAACAGTCTCCAGAACAGTAAATTCATCATAAGCAAAGTGATCCTGCTCCAAAACTGACATTCTTTTTCCAGGTTCTAAAGATACGTGTCCTGTTGTTGGGTCTTGTTTTCCTGTTAATATTTTAAGGAATGTAGACTTTCCTGCACCATTTGCTCCGATGATTCCGTAGCAGTTTCCTTTGGTAAACATAATATTTACCTCGTCAAAAAGAACTCTTTTCCCGAATTGTAAAGATAAGTTAGATACTGTTAACATATAGTTTTGTAAATTTGGCGCAAAATTACGAAAAGAATTTGGGTAATTTATAATAATGTAATATTCAAGTTTTTAAATGGAAGCATTTTTGTATATACTTGAAAGAAATTTTAACATATGAAGATCGAAAAAACAGTCAATATATTTAACAGAAGAGCAAGATTCGAGTACGAAATCATGGAAGAACTGGAAGCCGGAATGGTGCTTACCGGGACCGAAATAAAATCCTTGCGTTCTTCGAAAGCCTCTATTACAGAAGCTTTCTGCCAGTTTATTGACGGAGAATTGTATATTATAAATATGATGATTGATGAATATAAGCTGGGGACATTTTATAATCACAAAACAAAAAGGGAACGAAAATTGCTGTTGCACAGAAGAGAATTGTTAAAACTCGAAAAAAAACTAAAGGACGCAGGTAATACTATAATACCCCTAAAGCTATATATAAACGATCGCGGCAAGGCTAAGGTGCTTATAGCATTAGGCAGGGGGAAAAAACTTTTTGATAAGAGAGAGACAATAAAAGACAGAGAAAATAAACGTACACTCGACAGAATATTAAAGAAAAGTTAAAAATCATCCTGAAAACTTTGTTTTTAAAGAAAAATTATATTTATTTTGCATTATCAATTATTTAATCATTTAATTCTATGAAAAATCTAAAATTAGGAATTTCAGTATTGGCACTTACAGTTGCTTCTACTGTTTTCGCTCAGACTACCAACAATCCGTGGATGATCGGGGTTGGTGCTCATGCGGAAAACCATACAGCACAGCGTGGCAATTTTAGCAACACGTTTTCTGCTAAAAATTTAACGAAGAATATGTTCAATATGAACAACTTCTCTATCACTCCACCATTATCAAAGCTTACAGTTGCTAGAAATATTGGGAAAGGTTTGGTAATCGACTGGCAAACTACTGTTGGTAATGTTGAAAACAAAAGATTCAACATGGGGAAAGAATTCATGTTAATGACTGGTCTTGGTTTTCAAGCTAAAGCAGCTGGTCTTATCTGGGACGAAGAGTCTTGGTTTGACCCTTACTTAAGAGTAGGTGCTAACTATTTGAGACATGACTACACTTCTCTTACTTTCCCAAGACAGAGCTACATCGATGGAAGCCCTGCTGAAATGATCGGGAACGGAGACAACGGTACTGAAAACGGTAAAGCTAACCACTTTACAGTTGCTACAGGTGCTGGTATCAACTTCTGGTTGACTAAGAACTTCGGTCTTGGTGTTCAGGGAGATTATGTTTCAACTCCAGGTGATAAATCTACAGTTGCTAACTTCTGGCAAGCTTCTGCTTCTTTGAACTTTAGATTCGGAAACAGAGACAGAGATAAGGATGGTATCTTAGACAAAGACGATTTATGTCCAGATACACCAGGTTTACCAGAATTCCAAGGATGTCCTGATACTGACGGAGATGGAGTTCCAGATAAAGACGATCAATGTCCAGATGTTGCTGGTCCAGTTGAAAACAACGGTTGTCCTTGGCCAGATACAGACGGTGACGGTGTAATCGACAAAGATGATGCTTGTCCTACAGTTGCAGGTCCTGCAGAAAACAACGGTTGTCCTTGGCCAGATACAGACGGTGACGGTATCTTAGATAAAGATGATGCTTGTCCTACTGTTCCAGGTCTTCCAGAATACAACGGATGTCCTAAACCTAAAGAGCAAACTGCTATTGAGGTTGAAACTAAATTAGGAAGTGTATTCTTTGATTTCAACAAAGCTACAATCAGACCTGAATCAAAAGATGCCTTAGATTCTGCTGCAGATCTTATTAAGAAAGATGGTGGTAACTATCTATTAGAAGGTAGAACTGATGCTAAAGGATCTGAAGCTTATAACTTGAAATTATCTAGAGAAAGAGCTGCTGCTGTAGTTGCTGCTTTAGATGCAAGAGGTGTAGATGCTAATGCTCTTAAATCTGTAGGTGTTGGTGAATCTAAAGCTACAGTTTCTGAAAAAGCTTCTGACGCTGAAAGACAAGTAGACAGAAAAGTAGTTGTAAAAGCTATCGAAAACATGGACGAGTGGAACGCAATCAAGAAAAGAGATTACGAAGATGCTCCAGTGAAGAAAGCTCCAGCTAAGAAAAAATCTACTAAAAAAAGAAGATAATTAATTTTTCTAAATAATAAATACCTCCAGTTTTCTGGGGGTATTTTTTTTATTGTTCATTTTAAGTAATTTTGTGAAAATTTAAAATATAAAATGGGAAGAGCATTTGAATATAGAAAAGCTTCTAAAATGGCCCGTTGGGATAAAATGGCCAAGACATTCTCTAAAATAGGTAAAGACATAGCATTGGCCGTAAAAGCCGGAGGCTCGGATCCTGAAGCCAACCCTGCATTGAGAAGATGCATACAAAATGCGAAAGGTGCCAATATGCCAAAAGATAACGTTGAAAGAGCGATCAAAAAGGCAAGCGGTGCAGATGCAGAAAACTATGAAGAGATCACTTATGAAGGATATGGCCAAGGCGGTGTCGCATTTTTTGTAGAATGTACAACAAACAATACAACAAGAACAGTTGCCAACGTGAGAGCTATTTTTAATAAGTTTGATGGGAATTTAGGGAAAAATGGTGAACTCGCTTTCATCTTCGATAGAAAAGGTATTTTCAGTATTGATATGGCGCAAATCAAGATGGATTGGGATGATTTTGAAATGGAAATGATTGATGGCGGAGCCGAAGATATTGATAAAGACCAAGATGAAGTGATGATCACAACCGCATTTGAAGACTTCGGATCTCTTTCTCACAAATTGGATGAATTGGGAATTGAGGTGAAAAGTGCGGAACTTCAAAGAATTCCGAACAATATTAAAGAAGTGAGCGCAGAACAGTTTAAAGCAAATATGAAAATGCTTGACCGTTTTGAGGAAGATGATGATGTACAAAATGTATATCACAATATGGAAATCACAGACGAGTTGCTGGAATCTCTGTAAAAAACATAATATAGCATTCATATACAGTTCATTTTCAATTAGTTTCTTTGCATAAAATCATCTATGAAGAGAAACGTTGAGTTGGTTGTCATTTCGGATGTGCATTTGGGAACTTACGGATGTAAGGCTAAAGAATTGTTAAGATATTTGAATTCTATTCAACCGAAAACTTTAGTTTTAAATGGTGATATTATTGATATCTGGCAATTTAAAAAGTCTTACTTCCCTAAGCCTCATTTGAAGGTGATAAAAAAGATTCTTTCTTTTGCCACCAAAAATACCGAAGTCTATTACATCACGGGAAATCATGATGAAATGTTCCGAAAGTTTACCGATTTTGAGTTGGGCAAACTAAAAGTCTGCAACAAGCTTTTCTTAAATCTTAATGAACAAAAAACTTGGATTTTTCACGGAGATGTATTTGATGCTTCGGTTCAACATTCAAAATGGATCGCAAAGTTGGGCGGAAAAGGGTATGATTTCTTAATTGTAATTAATAACGTTGTCAATTGGTTTTTAGAGAAAATGGGCAAAGAAAAATACTCATTTTCAAAGAAGATTAAGAACAACGTTAAAAAAGCAGTCAAATATATTGGTGATTTTGAATTAACGGCTTCCGAACTTGCCATTGATAACGAATATGATTATGTGATTTGCGGGCATATTCATCAGCCTCAAATTAGGGAAGTTGTCAATAAAAAAGGTTCTTGTACGTACCTAAATTCCGGCGACTGGATCGAAAATCTTTCAGCTTTGGAATACAATAACGGCGAATGGAAAATCTTTTATTACGAAGATCATAAACATTTGCTAAACGATGATGAATCCGAAGAAATTCAGGATATGAATAATTCTGAGCTTCTGAAAATAGTGACTCAATTTGCGTGATATGAAAATATTGTATGCATTTCAGGGAACCGGCAACGGACATGTAGCCAGAGCGCAGGAAATAATTCCGATCTTAAAAAAATATGCATCTGTTGATACATTGATCAGCGGGCATCAGTCTCAATTGAACACAGATTTTCCTATAAATTTTAAGCACAAAGGGATTTCTCTTCTTTATAACAAAACAGGCGGAATTTCATATAAAAAGATACTTTTTGAAAATGATTTTCTGAAGGCCATTCAGACAATCAGCCAAATCAAATTGAAGCATTACGATTTAATCATCAATGATTATGAACCTTTAACGGCTTGGGCTTGTAAGCTTAAAAATATAAAGATGCTTGAATTGAGTCATCAGGCTTCAATGAGCTTTAAAGAAACTCCAAAGCCAAAACACAAAGATTTTTTAGGTGAATTTGTCTTAAAAAATTATGCTCCAAGTAAACACAAAATTGGCTTTCATTTTGAAAATTATCATCCTCAAATTAAAAAGCCGGTTATCAGAAAAAAAATAAGGAATTTAAATCCTGATAAAAAAGGTTTTTATGTCGTTTATCTGCCTAGTTTTTCTGATGAAAATATCATTAAAGTTCTGTCTGAAATTCCGGTAGAATGGAAAGTGTTTTCCAAATATGCAAAACTTCATGTTAAAATAAAAAACGTTGAGATTTTTTCAATTGACGAGCTTCATTTTCTGGAATGTTTCGAAAATTGCAACGGAATTCTTTGCAATGCCGGCTTTGAAGGTCCTGCCGAAGCTCTTTTTATGGATAAAAAACTTTTTGTGATTCCGATACAACATCAATACGAACAGGAATGCAATGCCTGTGCCTTGGACCAAATGGGCATTCCCAATTCTAAAATTTTAGATAGGGAAGAAATAAAAAAATGGGTAGAATCGAACCAGCATCTTCGCGTAGATTATCCTGATGATATTGAAGATATTATTCTAAATGATGTTTTAACGTTCCAATAAAATATCTTCCACATCATTCATACGTCTCATTACAGATCTTGCGTACGAACAGTGCGGATAAATTTTCCAGTTGTTTTCTCTTGCAAACTTGATGGCTTCTTCAACCAGATATTTTCCCATTCCACGGCCTTCAAATTCGGGATGAACGAGCACAAAAGATATGATTAACTTATTTTCTTCGGGAAATATTGTGTAAGTAAGCCTTCCGACTTCTTTAATTTCATTATTAATGGTGATAACGCCGCCGTTTCCTGATTTATTATTCTCAAATTTCATAAGAAAGATTTAACAGAAAGATACAAAATCTGAACCGAACGAAGAAAAAAGAATGTAAAGTGAAACGTGAAAAGTCAATTTCTACATTGTCAATTTTTAATTTGTAGATTCACAATTCACTTTGCGAAGAAAATTGACCTAAACTATTCCTTTCCTGTGTAATAATTATAATCTTTAATAATAATTCCTATAAACTGTCTTTCCGTCATTTTTGTAGGATCAATTTCCAGCTTTAGAATGCCTTTTATTTTATCCGAAAGTTTGCTGATGATTTGTCTGTCGTCGATTCTTAAAGCTTTAAGATAATTGTCTTTAATAATTCTCATATCGTTATCACTCAATGCAATTACCTGCGGAAAGGTAGGCACATAATCCGTATGAAGGTTTTCTAAAATTGTATGGGAAATATTAATGTTGTTTTTTAAAGAAATAACAGCCGTTCCCGCAGCAATATCGCCCAATCGCTGATTATTTTTAGAAACAATCATAGAAATCAAGCCGACAACTCCGGCAAAAGAAACATCAATCACCCGAAATACCCAACGAATCAGATAATCTCCAAAACTAGCCTGATAACCGTCAATTTTTACAACCCGAATTTTCATCACTTTTTTTCCGGGAGTCTGGCCTTCCATTAAACTTTCCAAAACGATAGGATAAATGTAAACCGGGAATGTAATGGCAATATAAATAGCCATTTGCGACCATTGATCAAGACCTTCCAGCAAGTAACCCAAATCAAGGACACTAAAAAAAAGGTAAAATGTAATAACAATGTATGCAGCTTTTATCAAAGTGTCGATAATAAAAGCAAGTATTCTTTCACCAATACTTGAAATGTTAAAATTAATATTTACATTTTGTGAGGTATTAATCGCAATTTGAGACATAATTTTTATTATTTTAGCCTTACAATTATGAGAGAAGTTTATTTTATTAAACAAAATAAAGAAAAATGGTTGGGAATTGAACAGGTTATTCAAGGGAAAATCAAAAAAAATCCTGATGACCTGTCTTCGTTGTACATCAATCTGATCAATGATCTTTCTTTTGCTCAGACGTATTACCCGAAAAGTAATACAACGGTTTATCTTAATCACCTTTCTTCTCAGATTTTCCAGAAAATTTACAAAACAAAAAGAGTAGAAGAAAACAGGATTTTATATTTTTTTAAAACGGAAGTTCCACTTTTGGTTTATCAGTACAGAAGGTATTTGATGTACGCTTTCTTGTTTTTTATTCTTTTTACTTTAATCGGCGTTATTTCGGCAATTTATGATAAAAATTTTGCCAATATTATTTTAGGTGAAAGCTACGTAAATACAACTATTGAAAATATTAAAAAAGGAAATGCAGTTGGTATTTATCAAAGCGGCTCGACTTGGGGAAGCACCATTGGAATTATATTTAATAACATAGGCGTTGGCGCAAAGCTATATATTTACGGGATTTTCTTCGGAATAGGGTCGTTATATGTCCTTTTGTCCAATTCTGTAATGTTGGGTTCGTTTCAATATTTTTTCTATGATTATGGCGCTCTGAAAGACAGCGCAAGGGGAATTTGGCTTCACGGTGTATTTGAAATTTTCTCAATGGTTGTCGAAGCAATGTGCGGATTGATTTTGGGAGCGTCTATTTTATTTCCTAAAACTTTTTCCAGGTTTAATTCTTTAAAAAAAGGCTTAAAAGATTCTTTTAAAATATTTTTAAGCACAATTCCATTTACCATTTCTGCAGGAATTATAGAAGGCTACATTACCAGACACGCTTTGAAAATGCCCGAAATTTTAAATTTAATCATCATATTCGGATGTTTGTTCATCATAGGCTTTTACTATTTTGTATATCCTTATATCGTCAATAAAAAAATCAATAACCAAATCAATAACCAAATCCTTACAAATCATGCAGTTTTATAAAAAAAGAGACTTTGGGACTTTCATTAGTGACAGTTTCAGCTTTTTTAAATTATACGGTAAAAATTATTTTAAAAATTATATTCTGCTCAATGGGCTTTTGATGATCTTAATGGTTGTCGTGTTTATTTTTGGCTTCAGAGAGCTTTTTATGCAGCTGTTTGGTTCGAATATGAGTGGAAACGGAACCTATTTTGAAAGCTATTTTCAAGACAATTTGGGAATGTTTATTGTAGTTGGAATCATCACATTTCTGCTTTTTTTGGTCTTAATGATCGTCAATTATCTTTATCCTGTTTTTTACTTGAAAAGACTGGCTGAAGGCGAAAAGAAAATCAGGACCGATGATATTTTAAACGATTTTAAAAATAATGCCGGCAGAATAGGGATTCTTTGTTTGGGAATGATTTTTATTGTGACGCCTTTGTCTTTTATTTTAGTGGGAGTTTCATATGCTTTAGTATTGATTATTATCGGGTTTTTCCTGATGTTGTTGGTTTTTCCAACTTTATTCAATGTCATTACATTTTTAATGTACGATTATTTCAACAGCAAAAGAGGTTTTTTTGAAAGCTTAAGCTATTCGATCAGAGCACAGTTTTCATATGCTCACGGAAGAGAAAAATCGCCATTTTGGAAATATTGGGGCGCGACAATCATTATTTCGATTATTTTATATGTGATTACGACTATTTTCACAATGATACCGATGATTCTATTTTATACATCAATTCTCACTTCGGCTCCTGACGGGAATTTTGAACAAAATCCGTTTACCGGAACAATGGGAATCATGTTTTTTGTCGTGTACGGAATATCGATGTTGGTATCTTTTTTCCTTTCAAATATGATGTACGTTAATTCCGGATTGATGTATTACGACAGCAGAACAGACTTTCATCAAAAAATAGAATTGGCTGAAATAGATACGATTGGGATTAATGAATAGATTCTTTATTTTCCTGTTGATTTTTTTGTCTTTAGCGTCTTCAAATGCTCAGGAATATGACAGCATAGCTGTTGTTGAAGCATTTGCGGAAGATTCTTTAAGTACGGGGCATTACAAAAATATGTATCGTGCAGATTCTGTTTTGCTCAAAGATTCTATTTCCGAAAATAGAGTTTACCCCAAAAAATTTAAGGAAAATATTCAGTCAAGATACAAAGGAAACGAGTTCGATTATTCTACTTCAAAACCCAGAGAATCATTTTGGGCTAAGCTTCAAAGGAAAATTTTAAGACTGATACAATCTATTTTTGGAGAAACGAGTCTGGAAAGTTCGGCCAAAATCACGACCGTTATCATTCGTTTGTTTGCGATTCTTCTTGTCGGATTTTTGCTTTATTTTATTATTAAATTCCTTTTAGGAAAAAATGGAAGCTTCATTTTTGGAAAACGGAATAAAAAAGTGACGATCAATGAAGAAGAATTACACGAAAATATTCATGAAATCAATTTTCCTGAAAGCATTGCGTCTTTTGAAAGAGCTAAAGATTACCGTTCGGCTGTTCGTTACCAGTTTTTATTTATCCTTAAAAAACTCAGCGATAAAAAATTCATCCTTTGGAATCCCGAAAAAACAAACAAAGATTACGTTGCCGAATTGAAAGCAGATCACTTAAAAAACGAATTTTCAAACTTGTCGTATATTTTCGATTATGTCTGGTACGGCGAGTTCAGTATTGACGAGCAGATGTATTTAAAATTTAAAGAGCTTTATCAGTCTTTTAAACCATAATTGTTGAAAAATAATGAATAAAACTTTCAAAATATATGCTATAATTTTCATCATTATCATGGTGATTCTGGCGTTGCTTGAAGTTAACAAAAAAGAAGTTACAGACTGGCGGAAAAATTTTGATGTTGATCAGAAATCTCCTTTTGGATTGTTCGTTTTCAATCAGGAAGCACAATCTTTATTTAAAAACAATCTTAAAAAAGTAGATCTTACTCCGTACGACTATTACAATCAGAATAAGAAAAAGCCACATAATATTTTAGTTATCGAAAGCGATATCGACGTAGTTTCGTGGAAAAAAATTCTTGATGAAGTCTCGAAAGGATCCGATGCTATTTTGATTGGAAGCCAGATACCAAAAGATATTTCGGATAGTATTGGCTATTACGACTCGCAAATTTCTTTTGCAGGTCAAAATGTTTTGAAACTGACTGATAAAAAGTATTTAAATGATTTTATTAAATTAGATAAGTTCCCTTCAGGAAGAGGCTTTTCGTACATCAAACCGGGTGTTGAGGTTTTAGGAAAAACTGTTGAAGAAGATAATTCTGATCAGGTAAATTTTATAAAATCAAAACTGGGAGAAGGAAATATTTATGTACATTCTGAGCCGCTTTTCCTTACCAATTATTATCTTCTCAAATCAGGAAATATAAAATATGCGCAAGATATCTTTTCGTATCTTCAGGATAGAGAAACACTTTGGTTTGTAGAAAGCAATACAAAAGAATCGCGTTTTTTTATGAGATTTATATTAAGCAATCCAGCCTTGAAATACGCATGGTGGCTTTTATTGGGCAGTTTGGTTTTGTTTATATTTTTTAATGCTAAAAGAAAACAACGTATCGTCCCGATTATTGAGCCTCTGAAAAATACTTCCGTAGATTTTGTGAAAAGTATCGGAAATCTTTATCTGCAGGAAGGTGATTTTCATGATATGATGGCGAAAAAAGCTCAGTATTTCCTGAATAAAGTAAGACTTGATCTCTTGATTGATACACAAAATTTAGATGAAGAATTTTCAAAAAAACTCCAACTTAAAACTGGAAAAAGTATGGATATCATTACTGAAGCTATAACTTTGATAAAGAAAGCACAAGATCCATACGCAAGCGTAATGAAGGAAGATTTGGCTAGAATGAATAGGCTTTTGGATAGTATTTTAAAATAAATCAGAAGCAAAACTAAAATTAATAAGAAACATAAGAAGTTATGGAAAACCTCGAAAACCAAAATATAGAATCTCAAATTCCTATCAATATAGACGATAAAGAAAACAGATTTGAATCAAGACTTGATATGACAGAACTTCGTATGAGTTTAGAAAAAGTAAAATCTGAAATTGCAAAAGTGATCGTCGGTCAACATGATATGATCGAGCATCTCTTAGCGGCTTTGCTGTCCAACGGCCATGTTTTGATAGAAGGTGTTCCCGGTGTTGCCAAAACAATTACCGCAAAGCTTTTGGCCAAAACAATTGATGTAGACTTTAGCAGAATACAGTTTACACCGGATCTGATGCCTTCGGATATTTTGGGTACGTCGATTTTTAATGTTAAAAATTCGGAGTTTGAATTTAAAAAAGGTCCTGTTTTTTCTAATTTTATTTTGATTGATGAGATCAACCGTTCACCGGCTAAAACTCAGGCAGCATTGTTCGAGGTGATGGAAGAAAGACAAATCACGATGGATGGAATACAATACGAAATGGATGCCCCGTTTTTAGTTGTCGCCACTCAAAATCCAATCGAGCATGAAGGAACTTACAGGCTCCCCGAAGCACAATTAGACCGTTTTTTGTTTAAAATAAATGTAGCCTATCCAAATCTTGAACAGGAAATTTCGATTATTAAAAATCAACATGAAAGCAGGCAAGAAGATAAAACTGAAGTGGTAAAGCCTGTCATAAGCGCATCTCAGCTAAGCAATTATCAAAAACTGGTAAAAGAAATTGTTGTAGAATCTCAGTTGATAGAATATATTGCTAAAATTATCATCAATACAAGGGAAAATCAGTTTTTATATTTAGGTGCGTCTCCGAGAGCAAGTTTGGCTTTATTGACAGCCTCAAAAGCTTTTGCGGCATTAAGAGGACGAGATTTTGTAACCCCGGAAGATATAAAAGAAGCAAGCTATGCAGTTTTAAGACACAGAGTAATCGTCTCTCCTGAAAGGGAAATGGAAGGCTTGACAGCCGATGAAATTATCCGCCAGATTTTGGAAGGGATAGAAATTCCGAGGTAGATTGCAGGTAAAAGGTTGCAGGTTATAGTTAACAATTCGTATTTAGAGGTTTGAGTTATGGCTAATTTTAAAGAGCTTTTAGTGTGGCAGAAATCAATAAATTTTGTTACCGAAATTTACAAAACAACTGATGCTTTTCCTAAAGATGAAACGTTTGGTTTAAAATCTCAAATCAGAAGAGCTTCTGTTTCAATTCCGTCTAATATTGCTGAAGGAAATTCAAGAAGAAGTAAACCTGATTATTTGCAATTTTTGAAAATATCAAGAGGAAGTTGTGCAGAAGTTGAAACACAATTGATAATTTCAAGAAATCTTAATTTTTTGAATGAAACAAATTATTTAAGATTGAATCAAGACATTATTGAAATTTCAAAAATGCTAAACGGACTTATTAACTCTCTAAAAGAAGCTTAAAACTTTAAAGATTCTACAACCTAAAATCTAAAACCTGCAACTCTAAAAAATATGAAAAACTTATACATCAATACCCGCTTCTTTTTCACGCTTATCGGTGTGGGAGTATTGTATGTTTTGGCATTTTTCTTTCCGTTTTTTATGATGTTTGCGCATATTCTGCTGTTACTTGTTTTTCTTGCTGCAATGGTTGATTATTTGCTCTTGTTTAGGGAAAAAGAAGCGGTTTTAGCACAAAGAATCTTGCCTGAAAAGTTATCAAACGGCGATGAAAATCCTGTAAAAGTTGATATTAAAAACAATTACAGTTTTAAAATTCATATTAGAATTATCGATGAGATTCCGTTTCAGTTCCAGAAAAGAGATTTCTTAATTGAAAAACAAATAGAATCCGGTAAAAACACATTGTTTCAGTATATTCTTGAGCCCAAAGAAAGAGGCGAATACAATTTTGGAGCTTTAAATATTTTTGCATCTTCGCCTTTAGGTTTTATTTCCAAAAGATTTACCTTTCAGAAAGATGCAATGCTTCCGGCTTATCCGTCTTTTGTGCATTTAAGAAAGTATGAATTGATGGCTTTGCAGAACGAATTCTTGCTTGGCGGAATCAAAAAAATACGGAAATTGGGACACACAATGGAATTTGAGCAGATCAAAGAATATGTTCCCGGAGATGACGTAAGAACGATCAATTGGAAAGCGACTTCAAAGTCCAATCGTTTGATGGTCAATCAGTTTCAGGATGAAAAAGCTCAGCGTATTTTTATGCTGATTGATAAAGGAAGAACGATGAAAATGCCCTTTAACGGATTGAGCCTTCTTGATTATTCCATCAACGCGACAATGGCGCTTTCACATATTATTCTTAAAAAAGGTGATCGCGCAGGAATGATGACTTTCTCCAAAAAAACTGAAAATAAGGTTGCTGCAGATAACAAATCGGGGCAGCTGAGAAAGATCTCCGAATCTTTGTATAACATAAAAACCGATTTTTTTGAAAGTGATTTCAACAGGTTGTATCAGGATGTAAAATATTCTGTTAATCAGAGAAGCTTGATTTTACTTTTCACAAATTTTGAAACTTTAGACGGATTAAATCGCCAGCTCAAATATCTTCGCGGAATTGCTAAAAACCATTTGCTGGTCGTGATTTTTTTTAAAAATTCAGAATTACAAGCATTACTTCATAAAAATCCTGAAAACATGCAGGAAATTTATGATGAAATTATCGCTGAAAAATTTGAATTTGAAAAGAAATTGATCATTCAGGAATTAAGGAAATATGGAATTTATTCTGTTTATACACTTCCGGAAAACCTAAATGTTGACGTGATCAATAAGTATCTTGAGATAAAAGCAAGAGGAATTTTGTAAATAAATAATTAATAAACGCTTCGACTAGCTTAGCGTGACACGGTTTTTAGATGCTGTGTTATGAAAAATTTAGCAACGTCATTCTAAGAAAAGTTGAAAGAATCTTTAAATAAATTAAAAATGAAAATAACACTCAACAGAATAAACGACGCCTATTTATTTGAATGTACCAACTCACAAGGGAACTCGATTCTTTTGGATAATACTTCACAACCCGGAGCCAAAGGAGTTTCGCCAATGGAAAGTGTATTGATGGCGGTTGCAGGTTGCAGCGGAATCGATGTTGTTTCTATTCTCAAAAAGCAAAGACAGGAAATTACGGATTTCAAAGCTGAAGTTGAAGGCGAAAGAATTGTTGTAGAAGATGCAAAACCTTTTAAATCGATTACAGTTAAGTTTTTCTTGGAAGGGAAAATAGATCCTCAAAAAGCATTAAAAGCATCACAATTGTCATTTGAAAAATATTGCTCGGTTTCAAAAACATTAGAACCCAACGTGGAAATAGATTATGAAGTTTTTGTAAACGGAGAAAAAGTAGAAAAATAGAGTTTTTGAGAGTTGTAAATATTTCACAACTCTCAAATTTACAGATTGTTATGCTAATCTTGGCTTCATTAGTTTCGCAACAGTCGCCGTCCAGCCCGTTTGGTGGGAAGCTCCAACGCCGCGACCGTTGTCACCGTGAAAATATTCAAAGAAAGTAATGTAATCTTTGAAGTGTTCGTCATAATTAAATTTATAATTTCCCCCGTTAAAAGCTCTTTGTCCGCTTTCATCTTTTAAAAATATCGAGCAAAGCCTGTTGCTGATATTTTGAGCTACTTCATCAAGATTTCGTTTGTCGCCGCTTCCGGTCGGGAGCTCGACTTTTAGGCTGTTTCCGTAATAAAAATGGAAACGCTGCAAACTTTCTACAATCAAAAAATTGATAGGAAACCAAATTGGGCCACGCCAATTGCTGTTGCCGCCAAACATGCGGCTGTCACTTTCTGCCGGCGTATAATAAACTATGTTTTGGTTGCCATGCACGGTAAAAACAAAAGGGTTTTCTTCGTAAACTTTGGACATGGCGCGAATTCCATATTGGCTTAAAAATTCTTTTTCGTCAAGCATTCTTGATAATACTTTGGTGAGCCTTGTTTTGCGCAAAATACTCATCAGATGTTTTCTTCCGCTGCCTTCTTCTTCCCAATGCGAAACGAGATTGGCGAGTTCGGGCTTGTTTTTCAATACCCATTCCATTCTTTCACGGAAATTCGGCATTTTTTCAAGCAGATTATGATCGATAATTTCTACGGCAAATAAAGGAATCAATCCGACAATACTTCTCAAACGCAACGTTACACTTTCGCCATTCCCCAACTGAAGTACATCGTAAAAGAATCCGTCTTCTTCGTTCCACAAACCTTCTTTGTCTTCCCCCATATTTTCCATGGCTTCAGCAATATAAAGATAATGCTCAAAAAACTTGATCGCCATATCTTCATAAACCTGGTAATATTGTGCAAGTTCCATCGCAATACGCATCATATTGAGCGCATACATCGCCATCCAGCTTGTACCATCGGCCTGTTCCAAATGTTCGCCGTCTTTCAGCGTCATATTTCTGTCAAAAGCCCCTATATTATCGAGTCCTAAAAAGCCGCCGCCAAAAATATTTTTACCGTTTTTATCTTTTCGGTTTACCCACCATGTGAAATTCAAAAGTAGTTTCTGGAAAACTTTTTCTAAAAATAATAAGTCAGGTTTTCCGTTTGCCTTTTCATCAATTTTAAAAACCCTGAAGCAAGACCAGGCGTGTACCGGCGGGTTTACATCACTTAAATTCCATTCGTAAGCGGGCATTTGTCCGTTTGGATGCATGTACCATTCTTTGGTAAGCAGAAGCAATTGGTTTTTGGCAAAATCTCCGTCAATGATCGCATAAGGCACACAGTGAAATGCCAAATCCCAGGTCGCATACCACGGATATTCCCACTTATCGGGCATCGAAATGATGTCTTTATTGTGAAGATGTTCCCATTCTGTATTTCGTACATAATTATTGAAATCTCTCGGAGCAACATAATTAGGATCGCCCTTCAGCCATTTTCCGACGTTGTAATGATAAAACTGTTTGTTCCAAAGTAATCCTGCAAAAGCCTGTCGCTGCACGTTTTTTTCATCATCATTAAGTACGTCCTGCTGTATTTCTTCATAAAATTCATTGGCTTCGGCAATTCGAGTATTAAAAATATGATCAAAATCGTAAAAGGCATCATCCATATCATGAGGAGACAAACGGAATTCAAATGTTTCCGAAGAGTTCGCCTGGACGATTTTATCAATCATAAATGCAGCTTTTGTTCCTTTTTTTTCAGGATTTACAGTATTTGCATTATGAATGATAAAATCGTTGATTCCGTCTTTATAAAATGCATTTTCAACTTCCGGTGTTCCGTAGATCTTTGGATTGTTGGTTTCATTATCACAAAACAGGCTTTGGGCGTTTTTATTTTTAGAATAAAACTTTTTGATTCCTAAACTGTCATGATTGATATTAATGCGGCCCTCCGAATCATGTTCCAATTGGCCTTTATATTCATTATAGCCCCATTTCCAGTTGTTTCTGTACCACATTGTAGGCAAAACAACTATTGGAGCATCACGGTCGCTTCTGTTGCATACTTTTACCCGCACCAAAATATCATTAATGTCAGATTTACAGTATTCGATAAAAATATCAAAATACTCGTTCTGATCAAAAATTCCGGTATCTATAATTTCATATTCGGGCTCTTTTTTGGTACGTCTTCCATTTTCTGCAAGAAGATCTTCGTAAGGAAATTTATTGATGGGATATTTGTACACCATTTTCATATAGCTATGGGTTGGTGTATTGTCGAGATAATAAAAAAGTTCCTTAATATCTTCGCCGTGATTTCCTTGAGGATTGCTCAGACCGAAAAAGCGTTCTTTTATTCTTTCATCATTTTTGTTCCAGAAAGATAATGCAAAACATAAAAGCTGCTTGGTATCCGAAATTCCTGCAATACCTTCTTCACCCCAGCGGTACGTATAGCTTTCTGCATTATTGTGGTTGGCATAATGCCAGGCATTGCCGTTTGGGCTGTAATCTTCACGCACATTTCCCCATTGCCTGTTGCTTACATACGGTCCCCAATTTAGCCAGTTTTTATCTTTCAATCTCTGCTTTTCAATGCTCATAAAGAATCATTTTTCCATGCTAAGGTATATTTTTTAGCAAAAAAATCCAATTTTTTTAATCTGAATAATTCTTAACATAGTTTTGAAAGCCTTCTGTTTACCGGCATTAGAAGATTAAAATTAAGTTTTTATTGAGAATTGAAGAAAAAGTTTTATCTTTGCGCCATTCGTTCATTCAAATATTGAAAATGTTATCCAGAAAGGTTGAGGGATTAGACCCTGTGAAACCTTAGCAACCCTTTGCGAAAGCAATGAAGGTGCTACGTTCTACCAAATAATTTTATTTTGGACAGATAACTTACTGAAGTTCTTTCAGCCATTTCTTGGCATTTTCAATTGTATTAAATTTAAATTAATAGAATTGGAAACAGAACTAAACTATATCAATTTTTCGTATCAAACCAATTCCAAAAAGGAATACAATATCCCGTTGAGCTACCAGCTTTTCGGGAAAGACTTGTTTTCGGCACCGGTCATTTTAGTAAATCACGCTTTAACCGGAAATTCAAATGTTACCGGAGAAAAAGGATGGTGGAAAAAATTAATTGGTGAAAATCAGGTTATTGATACAAATAAATATACAGTTCTGTGCTTCAATATTCCCGGAAACGGATTCGATGATTTTTTAATTGATGAATATGAAGATTTTACACCTTCGGATATTGCAAATATCTTTTTAAAAGGACTGGAATTTCTTAAAATTAAAAGTTTACACGCCATTATTGGAGGTTCGCTTGGCGGAGGAATTGGTTGGGAAATGTTGACGAAAAATCCAAATCTTGCCGAAATTTTCATTCCAATTGCCTGTGATTTTAAAACTCATGACTGGCTTCACGCACAATGTCTGGTTCAGAAATTTTTGCTAAACGGAAATGATAAGCCATTGCAGAAAGCCAGAATTCATGCGATGTTGTGTTACAGAACACCTCAATCTTTGAACGACAGATTTCAAAATAAATATAATTCGGAAAAACAGCTTTTAGAATCTGAAGATTGGCTCGTTTATCACGGAAATGTATTAAACGAAAGATTTAGTTTAAAATCATATAAACTGATGAATCATTTATTAATGAACATCAATGCGGAAGAGCATCAATTGAAAAAAATCCGGGCACGAATGCACATGATCTCCGTTGATACAGACTTATTCTTTCCGGCTTCTGAAATCCGAATGTGTTTTGAAAAGCTTAAAGAAAAAAAGGAAAATGTTTTCTATCACGAGATCAAATCAATTCATGGGCACGACGCCTTCTTAATGGAATACGAACAATTAAACAGCATCATTAAAAATACTTTGGGATGAAAAATAGTAACGAAATAAAATTTTTAAAAAACAGATCAATCATCAAGTTTGAAGGAGAAGATTTCTTAGGTGAAATCGGGATTGACGGACGAATTTTTAAAGCACTCACTTTGGCGCGAATCAGTGTTGGAATAATTTCTCAACAGGCAATCGAAAACGGATTATCGATTTTAGTACAAGAAAAGGATTCCGAAAATGCGGTTAATTGTCTGATTGAAGAGTTTGAAAAAGAAAGAAAATCAGGGAAAGTTTCTCAGATTTATAGTATCAATAATGTTTCTGTAATAGGTTTTGTTGCAGAAGATTTCAATAAAGTTTTGGCAGAATTAGCCAGAAATAATGTCTTCCCCTTACTTTTAAATCAAGTGGCGAGCGAAGGACGTGTAAATATTGTGGTAACTTCTTCACAAGACGAAAAAGCAAAAAATATCATCGAATCAGAAATTTCTAAAAAGCCGAAAACTGTTCATTTGGCGATCATCGGTCATGGAAATGTTGGAAAAACATTGATCAATCAGGTTTTACAATCTTCGGAGGAAATCAGAAGGCGCAAAAAAATAGATCTTAAAGTGGTTGCCGTTGCAAATTCAAGAAAAATAGCCTTCAACAAAAAAGGTTTTGATAGCAATTGGAATGATGAGATTTTGGTGGCGGAAAGCCCATCAAATGTAAACGAACTTATTAATTTTTCAAAAGAAAATCAACTGGAAAACCTGATCGTTGTTGATAACACGGCAAGTAAAGATTTTGTTAAAAACTATCATACTTTAGCGGAAAACGGTTTCGATCTGGTTTCTTCAAACAAAATTTTTAACACGCTTCCGATCGAAGAATATCGCAAACTAAGATATACATTGAATAAAAATAACAGACGATATCTCTACGAAACCAATGTTGGTGCGGGCTTGCCATTGATTGACACAATTAAACTACTTCACCTTTCTGGAGAGAATATTACAAGAATTAAAGGTGTGTTTTCTGGTTCGTTAAGTTATATTTTCAATAATTTTTCTATTAGAAACGATAAATTCTCGACAGTAATTGGAGAAGCAATGGAAAAAGGATATACAGAACCTGATCCGCGTGAAGATCTTTCCGGAAATGATGTTGCAAGAAAATTGTTGATTTTGGCAAGAGAATTAGACTTAATTAATGAATTCAGCGATATTAATATTCAAAATTTAATTCCTCAAAATCTTCTTTCTATTGAAAAAAACGAATTTATTTCAAGATTGAATGAATTGGATGAAGAATATCAAAGAATAAAGGAAAATCAAGAGCCGAATCATGTTTTACGTTATGTTGGTGATCTTCATGGTGATCTTCAAAAAGATAAAGGCGATCTCGATGTAAAACTGATTTCTGTTCCTGCAACTTCCGCTTTAGGTCAACTAAAAGAGTCAGATTCAATTTTTGAAATTTATACAGAAAGTTACGGTGAGCATCCGATTGTAATAATGGGAGCCGGAGCCGGAGCACAGGTTACCGCAAGAGGCGTTTTCGGAGATATTTTAAGAGTAAGTGAAAGTAAATAAATTTTGTAAATGTATTAATGATGAATAACGAAGAAAAGCCATCAACTAATTTTGAAACCCTCGCTATAAGAACACAAACCGAAAGATCTCAGTTTGACGAACATTCCACGCCGTTGTATCTGACTTCCAGTTTTGTTTTTGAGGATGCGGAAGATATGAGAGCAAGTTTTGCTGAAGAAAAATCAAAGAATTTATACAGTCGGTTTTCAAACCCGAATGTCACGGAATTCACAGACAAAATCGCAAAAATGGAAGGTGCAGAAGCCGGATATTCTTTTGCGACGGGAATGGCGGCTATTTATTCAACATTTGCTACGTTGTTAAATGCTGGCGATCATATCGTGAGCTGTCAATCTGTTTTTGGCTCAACGCATACTTTGTTTACAAAATATTTCCCTAAATGGAATATTGAAACAACCTATTTCAAAGCCGAAGATGCAGGAAATGTTGAAAAATATATTCAACCCAACACAAAGATTTTATATCTGGAAACACCGACAAATCCTGCAATTGAAATTTTGAATTTAGAATTTTTTGGGCAAATTGCCAAAAAGCATAATCTAATTTTTATTGTAGACAATTGTTTTGCCACGCCTTACCTTCAGCAGCCGATAAAATATGGTGCAGATATTGTTGTACATTCTGCAACGAAATTGATCGACGGACAAGGACGAGTTTTGGGTGGAGTAGCAGTCGGAAGAGAAGATTTAATCAAAGAAATTTATCTTTTCGCAAGAAATACAGGGCCTGCAATGTCACCTTTCAATGCTTGGGTTTTATCAAAAAGCTTGGAAACATTAGCAATTCGTGTAGAAAAGCATTGTGAAAACGCTTTAAAAGTTGCCGGGTTTTTAGAAGATCATCCCAATGTAGAATTGGTGAAATATCCATTTTTGAAATCTCATCCGAGCTATGGAGTAGCAAAAAAGCAAATGAAATTAGGCGGAAATATCGTTGCCTTTGAAATAAAAGGCGGAATTGAAGGTGGAAGAAACTTTTTAGATAAAATAAAAATGTGCTCGTTATCTGCAAACCTTGGTGACACAAGAACAATCGTAACGCATCCGGCGTCTACCACACATTCGAAACTCACAAATGAAGAAAGAAATGAAGTAGGAATAACAGCAGGTTTGGTCCGTTGTTCGGTAGGTTTGGAAAATGTGGATGATATAATTGCTGATTTAAAGCAGGCATTAGATTAATTAAAACTTAGAATAATTTAGCCAAATTTTATAAATGAAAAATTCAGAAAAATTATATAAAGCATTATCCGAAAGAATTTTAATTCTCGACGGAGCAATGGGAACAATGCTTCAGCGATACAAATTCGAGGAAGAAGATTATCGTGGCGAGCGTTTCAAAGATTGGGAACATCCCGTAAAAGGAAATAATGATCTGCTTTCTTTGACGCAACCCAACGCGATTGAAGAAGTTCATAAAAAATATTTGGAAGCAGGAGCAGATATTCTTGAAACCAACACTTTCTCGGGAACGACAATCGCAATGGCAGATTATCACATGGAAGAATTGGTTTACGAACTGAATTACGAATCTGCAAAAATCGCAAGAAAAGTTTGTGATGAATTTACGGCTAAAAATCCGGAAAAACCAAGATTTGTAGCTGGCTCAATTGGTCCGACAAACAGAACGGCGAGCTTAAGTCCCGATGTAAACGATCCGGGTTATCGTGCGATCACTTTTGATGAATTGAGATTGGCGTACAAGCAGCAATCAGAAGCTTTGTTAGACGGAGGTTCAGATATATTATTGGTTGAAACAATTTTCGATACATTAAATGCAAAAGCGGCTTTATTCGCAATTGATGAAATCCAGGAGGAAAGAGGAATTAAAATTCCGATCATGGTTTCAGGAACTATTACAGATGCTTCGGGAAGAACCTTGAGTGGACAAACCGCGGAAGCATTTTTGATTTCAGTTTCGCATTTAAATTTATTGAGTGTTGGTTTCAACTGCGCTTTAGGAGCGAATCAGTTGACGCCATATTTGGAAACTTTAGCGCATAATTCAGAGTTTTATGTTTCGGCTTATCCGAATGCCGGTTTGCCAAATGCTTTTGGAAATTATGACGAATCTCCTGAATTTATGGCTGAACAAATCAGAGAATATGTAGAAAAAGGTTTGATCAATATTATTGGTGGCTGTTGCGGGACAACTCCGGATCATATTAAAGCAATTGCCGATTTGGTTGAGAAATATAAACCGAGAAAAGTAAAAGAATTTGTATAGAATTTGCTGCTAAACTAAATAAAAAAACATGGACTGATATTATTTTTAAAATTAAAAAATTAACGATAATGGAAAAACCAAGTTACAGTAAGAATACTGACGAAACAAAATTGTTTAATGAATTAAGAAAAAGGGTGAATAAGCGAATTGAAGAGATACCTGAAAACAGAGACTTTTATATAAAAATAAAGACTTTTCTATTGCCTTTGCTTTATTTTGGACTCTACTTTTTTGCGATTTTCAATGCAGAAAGTTCTGCGATCTATATTTCATCTTATGTGTTGATGGGAGTAATGCTTGTTTTGATTTATTTGAATTTAATACATGAAGCCGCACACAACAATATTTTTAAAAGTAAAAAGCTCAATTCTGCTGTGATGAGTATTTTTGATTTCATTGGTGCCAATTCATACATCTGGAAAAAAAGACATATCGCAAGTCATCATGCTTATCCGAATGTAGACGGCTGGGATACAGACATTGAGCAAAGCGGCTTACTTTTGATTGTTCCGTGGATTAAAGCGAAAGGAGTGCAGAAATATCAACATTTCTTTTTCTTTTTAGTTTATCCGCTTTATCTTTTCAACTGGATGTTTATCAGAGACTTTAGAGATTTTTTTGATAAAGAAAGGGTGATTTTAAAAACACAAGGGAAAATTCCTGTTTCTGAGAAAATAAAAATGATCAGTTTCAAATTATTTTATTTTTTCTACCAGATTGCAGTGCCAATTCTGTTTTTTAGTGTTTCACCGGGCTTGGCTTTCGGAGCTTGGTTTTTACAGGTAATTGTGGCAAGTGTTTTTGCTCTTTTTGTACTCTTGCCTTTGCACCCGCTTCCTGATAATGCTTTTCCAAAGCTTGATGAAAACAATCATCTTCCGTATAGTTGGCTGCGTCATCAGCTGGAAGTGACCAATGATTTAACGAATAATAACTGGTTTGTAAGAAATGTTCTCGGGAATTTTAATTTTCATGTTGCTCATCATTTATTTCCAAATTACAGCTATTCATATTACAACGAAATTACAGAAGAAGTAGAAAAGTTTGCAAAAGAATACAATTTAAACTATAAAAGATTCCCAATAACTACAGCGCTTGGCAAGCATGTAGATTTGCTCAAAAAGAATGCATCAAACGCATATTACATTTTAGAAGAATAAAAAATTAATGAAATATTTAAGATTATCAGGCCTTGAGCCTTTGATCATAACTCCCGAAAGCAATTTCATCAACGTTGGAGAAAGAACGAATGTAGCAGGTTCCAAAAAGTTTTTAAGATTAATAAAAGAAGAAAAATTTTCTGAAGCTTTAGATATCGCCCGTCATCAGGTTGAAGGCGGCGCGCAGATTCTTGACGTTAATTTTGATGATGGGTTGATTGATGGAAAAGCTTCTATGATAAAATTCCTGAATTTAATTGCTTCAGAACCTGATATTTCCAGAATTCCAATCATGATCGATTCTTCAAAATGGGAGATTTTGGAGGCCGGATTACAAGTTGTTCAAGGGAAATCTGTGGTAAATTCCATCAGTTTAAAAGGAGGTGAAGAAGAATTTATAAAGCAGGCAAAAGCAATCAAAAGATACGGTGCAGCGGTCATTGTAATGGCCTTTGATGAAGACGGCCAAGCCGATACATACGACCGCAGACTTGAAATCACAAAAAGGTCTTATGATATTTTGGTTAATCAAGTAAAATTTCCTGCTGAAGATATCATTTTTGATTTAAATATTTTTCCTGTTGCAACCGGAATGGAAGAACACCGAAGAAATGCAATCGACTTCATTGAAGCTACAAGATGGGTTCGGCAAAATCTTCCGTACGCTTCTGTGAGCGGAGGAGTGAGCAATGTTTCGTTTTCTTTCCGTGGAAATGATACGGTGAGAGAAGCGATGCATTCGGTTTTTCTTTATCACGCCATTCAGGCCGGAATGAACATCGGAATCGTAAATCCCGCAATGCTGGAGGTTTATGATGAAATTAATAAAGAATTATTAGGTCTTGTTGAAGATGTAATTTTAGATAAAAGAGAAGATGCAACGGAAAGACTTTTGGATTATTCCGAAAGAAATAAATCCGTCAAAAAAGAAGTTGTTGAAGAGCTTGAATGGCGAACAAGACCTTTGCAGGAAAGAATCACGCATGCTTTGGTAAAAGGAATTGACCGTTTTATCGAAGAAGATGTAGAAGAAGCAAGGTTGGGATCCGCAAAACCTTTACACGTTATTGAAGTTAATTTAATGACCGGAATGGGCGTTGTTGGTGACTTATTCGGAAGCGGAAAAATGTTTTTACCACAAGTTGTAAAATCGGCAAGGGTAATGAAAAAAGCGGTTGCTTATTTACAGCCTTATATTGAAGCTGAAAAAGACGGTTCAAGACCTGCCAACGGAAAAATTTTGATGGCAACGGTAAAAGGGGATGTTCATGATATCGGTAAAAATATTGTGAGTGTTGTTTTGGGTTGCAACAATTATGAAATTGTGGATTTGGGAGTGATGGTGCCTGCCGAAAAAATTATTCAGGCAGCGATTGATCATAACGTTGATGTAATCGGGTTAAGCGGTTTGATCACGCCAAGTTTGGATGAAATGGTGTATATCGCATCAGAATTGGAGCGTCAGAATCTTAATTTTCCTTTATTAATAGGCGGTGCGACGACTTCAAAAGCACACACGGCAGTAAAAATAGATTTAAAATATAAAAATGCGGTTGTTCATGTAAATGATGCTTCCAGAGCTGTAAATGTTGTAAGTTCTTTGTTGGGCGATAGAAATAAAGAATATGTAGATGATTTAAAAAGTGACTATTCAGATTTCCGTGAAAAGTTCTTAAATAGACAAATAGATAAAGAATACGTTTCGATTGAAGATGCGAGAAGAGATAAATTCAAAATCGATTGGGAAAACGAAGAAATTTTCACCCCAAATCAATTAGGAATACAGGTTTTTGAAAATCAGGATTTGAAAGAACTGGTTCCGTTCATCGACTGGTCACCGTTTTTCAGAAGTTGGGATCTTCACGGTAAATATCCGAATATTTTTGATGATGAGGTTGTCGGAGCTCAGGCTAAAGAATTATTTAAAGATGCTCAAGTTATCTTAAAGAAAATTTTAGACGAAAAATCATTAACCGCAAAAGCCATTTTCGGAATTTTTAAAGCAAATTCAACTGAAGATGATGATATTTTAATTTTTGATGAAAATAATCAGCAACAGTCAAAATTTATCACATTAAGACAACAATTGCAAAAATCAAAAGGAAAAGAATATTTGGCATTAAGTGATTTTATTGCTCCTCAAAATTCTGGGAAAACCGATTATGTCGGAGCTTTTTGTGTAACAACAGGCTTCGGAACCGATGAATTGTCGGAAGAATATGAAAAGGCCAACGACGATTATAATGCGATCATGGTAAAAGCTTTGGCAGACCGTTTTGCAGAAGCTTATGCTGAATTTTTACATAAAAAAGTAAGAACAGAATATTGGGGTTATGCCAATCAGGAAAATTTAAGCAATGAAGATTTAATTGCCGAAAAATATAAAGGAATCCGTCCTGCACCAGGTTATCCGGCGTGTCCCGATCATTTGGAAAAACATGCAATTTGGGATCTTTTAAAAGTAGAAGAGAATATTGGAGTCATTCTTACAGAAAGTTTGGCGATGTTCCCGACAGCTGCGGTTTCAGGGTATTATTTTGGCAGTCCGCACGCAAAATATTTCGGATTGGGGAAAATAGCAGAAGACCAATTAAAAGATTATTCAAAAAGAAAAGGAATATCTTTTCAGGAAGCCAGAAAATGGCTGTCACCTAATTTAGCAGAGTAAAATTGAACATGAAGATTACAGACCACATAAAAAACGCAAACGGAAAAACATTATTCTCCCTCGAAGTTGTACCGCCTCAAAAGGGAATTGGGATTGAAGATTTATATAAAAATATTGATCCGTTGATGGAATTCAAGCCGCCTTTCATCGATGTCACGACTTCCCGTGAAGAATATATTTATATTGATAAAGGAAATGGTTTGATGGAACGTAGAATCACCAGAATGCGTCCCGGTACGCTTGGAATTTGTGCCGCAATTCAGCATAAATATAATGTAGATACCGTTCCGCATTTGCTTTGCGGAGGTTTTACGAAAGAAGAAACGGAATATCTTTTGGTCGATTGTATGTACCTCGGAATCGACAATATTATGGCTTTGCGTGGTGATGCAATGAAAGGACATCAATATTTTGAAGCTACTCCGGGTGGTCATCCGAGCGCGATGGATTTGGTGCATCAGATCAATAATTTGGGTCGTGGAAAATATCTTCATAATGATGACCAGATTTGTGATGAACACAACAAATTTTGCATTGGTGTTGCCGGTTATCCGGAAAAACACATGGAAGCCCCATCAATGAATTATGATTTAAAATGGCTAAAACAAAAAGTTGATGCAGGAGCAGATTATATCGTAACACAAATGTTTTTTGATAATAAAAAGTTTATTGAGTTTGTTCAAAAAGCAAGAGAAATGGGCATCACTGTTCCGATTATTCCGGGAATAAAACCTATTGCTACGAAAAATCATTTAAAGCTTTTACCACAAGTTTTTAAAATTGATCTACCTGAAGATTTAATCAATGCTGTAGAAAGCGCAAAGAATAATGAAGCCGTGAAGCAAATTGGTGTAGAATGGGCAATCAGTCAATGCAAAGAATTGCTTGCTTTTGGCGTTCCGGTCCTGCATTTTTACTCGATGGGTAAAAGTGATAATATTAAAAAAGTGGCGGGAGAATTGTTTTAAAAAATATTCAGGTTTTTAATAATTTTCGGCGCAGCCTTTGGCTGCGCCGAAAATTTTTTATAGCATCGGATGCCTTTCAAATTCTTTATTTTCATCAAACAAAAAACGATAAGTTGCCAGCTTTCTCGTCACTTTTGTATCCAGATTTTCCGCAATTTTTATCATTTTAGGATTAAAATCGCCAATCCATTGCAGTTCGGTAACTTTAAAATCAGTATGTTTTCTCAAATGTTGGGTTCCTTCCCAGATCATGTAGCCTTCAATACCTTTTTTTTGCCATTCAGGAATAACACCGAAAACAAGTCCGACCATTTTTTCATTTTTCTTGAATCTTTTGATCCATAAAAACTTAAGTTTCTCAATAAAACCAAACTTTCCGTTCAGAAATTTAAACCATTGATTCAAATCTGGAATATTCATCCACATCGCAATGGGCTTTTCATTTTCATAAACAAACCATGAAATATGTTCGTTAATAATTGGTTTCATAGTTTTAAACATTTTCAGAACTTTAGCCTCGCTCATCTGCTTTCCTTCTCCGTGTGAAGACCATGCTTTATTATAAATTTCTGTAAAATCCTTTGCAAATCTTTCCAGATTATTCTTTTTAAGTGGTTTTGCAGAAATATTGGGATTTTTGCTGTGTTTTGCATGCATCACCGTAAAAACTCTCGAAACTTCTGCGAAAATTGGTCTTGTAAAACAAAGCTGCTCAAAATAAATTTTCAAACCATAATTTTCAAAAAGATCTTTATAATAGGAAAAGTTATAATTCATTCCATATAAAGGTTCGACAAAACCATCAATAAGAAGTCCCCAAAACTTATCTCTTTCCCCAAAATTAATCGGTCCGTCCATCGCTTCCATTCCTTTTTCCTGAAGCCAACTTTTGCAATGATCAAAAATAAAATTGGCTGTTTCCTGATCATTAATGCAGTCAAAAAAGCCAATTCCGCCGGTCGGCCGAGCCTGTTTATAAAACTTGTTGACGAATACGGCAACTTTACCTACGGTTTCACCATTGTTATTTTTATAAATAAATCTTTTGCATTCTCCATTTTTAAAAAATCGATTTTTTTCAGGATTAAAAATCTCTTCAATATCTTTATTTAAGGGACGGATGTAGTTTTTGTCGTCTTTATAAAGCCTTACCGGAAATTCTAAAAATTCCTTTTTTTGCGTTTCATTGAGTACTTCTTCGGCAATGATCATATTTTTTCAAATAATATATGGTGAAGGGTAATTTAATTTTTGGCTAATTTAAAAATATATGAATTAATTTTATCCGTATTTTTGTTGCAAAATAAATAAAATGGTTGATTTTACTGATAACGATGATGATATTTTCACAGGAAAAGAGCATACGCCGATCCGTGAAGATGCTTTTGAGAAATCACCACAGGAAAAAATAGAAAAAATTACGGAGCTTTTTGGAGAAATAATGCAGACTTTGGGGCTTGACATGACGGATGATTCCCTAAAAGATTCGCCGAAACGTGTTGCCAAAATGTATGTAAATGAAATTTTCGGAGGCCTTCTTCCTGAAAACAAACCGGGGATTTCTACATTTTCAAATAAATACAAATACAGTCAAATGCTGGTCGAAAAAGATATCACGGTATATTCTTTTTGCGAGCATCATTTTTTGCCTATTATCGGTAGAGCACATGTTGCCTATATTTCGAACGGCGAAGTGATTGGCCTGTCAAAAATCAACAGAATTGTAGATTATTATGCTAAAAGGCCTCAAGTTCAGGAAAGATTGACAATGCAGATTGTAAATGCTCTGAAAGAAGCTTTAGGGACGAAAAATGTTGCCTGTATTATTGATGCAAAACATCTTTGTGTAAATTGCAGAGGTATAAAAGATACGGCAAGCTCCACGATCACTGCAGAACTAAGTGGGATTTTCAAAACAAATCCCATTACAAGACAAGAATTTTTACATTACGTGGGAAGCCACGCAAAATTAGATTAATATTAATTTGATGGATTATCAGATTCTTAAAAATATTATTGAAGAACAACTTCTCAAATTCGAAGAGATGTACGAAGAAGACTGGGCATATAAAGTTTCTCCCGAAAAATGGTCGAAAAAAGAAATTCTTGGTCACCTTTGTGACAGTGCTTTAGCAAATATCAGAAGGTTTGTGATTACGCAATATAAAGAAAACGAAAATATTGTCTACGATCAGGATTTTTGGGTAAAAGCCCAGAATTATCAGAATGTTCCGACTTCCGATATCATCAGTCTTTGGAAATTTTTAAACTTTCAAATTGTAAATACCATAGAAAATATTCCTGATGAAGCTTTGCAAAGAACTTGTGACATGACGAAAGCTGAACCGCAGATTTTTACGCTCGAATTTATTATTAATGATTATATTAGTCACTTACAACATCATTTAAAAGCTATTTAATAATGACAAAATTTAAAAAAGTTTCGGATAAAATTTTTGTTACAACGATTATTTGTTGCTGCTGCAAATGTTGCGATTAAAGATTTTGTCTTTAATGTGCCGGAACCTAAATGAATTTTAAATTATTATATCAAAACAAAACGATGCAATTAAAAATATACAACTCGCTTACGGGCGAAAAAGAAATATTCAAACCAATTTTAGACGGAAACGTCGGAATGTACGTTTGTGGACCAACGGTTTACAGCAATGTGCATTTGGGAAATGTGAGAACTTTCCTTTCGTTCGATTTTATTTACAGATCGCTTACACATTTGGGTTATAAAGTAAGATATGTAAGAAATATCACCGACGCAGGCCATCTTACCGACGATGGAGACGTTAATAATGATAGATTTGTAAAGCAAACCCGTCTGGAAAAACTAGAACCAATGGAAATCGTACAAAAATATACCGTAGATTTTCATAAGGTTTTGGATATGTTCAATTTATTACCGCCAAATATTGAACCGACTGCAACGGGCCATATTGTTGAGCAAATTGAGCTTACACAAAAATTAATCGAAAAAGGTTTTGCCTACGAAAGCAACGGTTCTGTTTACTTCGATGTTCTTGAATACAATAAAAGAGGCTTGAATTATGGAGAACTTTCAAAACGTAATATTGAAGAGCTTTTTGCAAATACCCGAGATTTGGACGGACAAGGTGAAAAGAAAAACCCGCAGGATTTTGCCCTTTGGAAAAAAGCGTCTCCGGCGCACATCATGAGATGGAATTCGCCTTGGGGAGAAGGTTTTCCGGGATGGCATCTTGAATGTACTGCAATGAGCACGAAGTATTTAGGTGAAACTTTTGATATTCACGGCGGTGGAATGGATCTTAAATTTCCGCATCACGAATGTGAAATTGCACAAGGAAAAGCGTGCAACGGGGCTTCTCCTGTAAATTATTGGATGCACGCCAATATGTTGACGATGAATTCTCAGCGGATGAGCAAATCAACGGGAAACTATATTCTGCCGATGCAATTGGTTTCCGGCGAAAATGATTTTTTTGAGAAACCTTTTCATCCCACGATTGTTCGTTTTTGCTTTTTACAGGCGCATTACAGAAGTGTTCTTGATATTTCAAATGACGCCATGATTGCCAGCGAAAAAGGTTTTACCAGATTAATGGAAGCGGTTAAAATCTTAAATTCAATCAGTCCGAATGATCAGAAAGAATCAAATTTTAATGTTGAAGATTGGAAAAATAAAGCGTATGATGCATTAACAGACGATTTCAATTCTCCAATTCTGATTGCGCATTTATTTGAAGCGGCGAAGTTTATTTTTGCTTTAAACGACGGAAAGGAAACGATTTCTTCAAAAGATTTAGAAGATTTAAAATCAACTTTAAATGCTTTTATTTTTGATGTTTTGGGACTTCAGGCTATCGAAGAAAATAATAATGAAAAGCTAGATCAGACGCTTCAGGTTTTAATTGATCTGAGAAATCAGGCCAGAAAGTCTAAAAACTTTGAACTTTCCGACCAGATCAGAGACAAGCTTTTAGCAGAAGGAATCGAGTTGAAAGACGGAAGAGATGGGACGACTTATGTCTTGAATTAAAAGCATTTTTTAAATAATATCTCTCGCAAATTTTAAAGATTACACAATCTGGAAATTTGCGAGAGTTTTTTTGTCATTTAGAAAGAAGCAAGCGTCGAAAATAAAGATTCTTTTGTAAAAAAAGGCAAGGCAATTTTATCAAAAATTTTTTCACATTCAATTTAAAAATTGCTTAACTTAGTCATAATAAAATCATTACAAATTATTATACTATGAAAAAATATTTATTCCCTTCCATTTTATTAGTCCTTGGAAATACCGTAAATGCACAGCAGGATTTCTTTGCTCTTGCCGGAAAAGACTCACCTAGAATTGAATTTAGTGATTTCCGTGCCATGAATTCTAACGGAACATCCGGCGAAAGTATTTTTGGAGTTTCTTCGCAGGCAAAAGTGGTTTCTCAATCGAGAAATACTCAAATAACAGAAGACAAAAATTCTTATAATCATGCTCAGGCAATGACTTTGGCAACTTTAGCTTTTGATGTATCAGATGATAATTTGGTTTATATGCCGATGTTTTCTTCAAACATTTATGTTTTAAATCAAAAAACCAAAGAAATTACTTTAGTTGAAAATAATGCAGCCAGAGTTACGGCTTGCGATATCAATTCGCATATGACGAGAATGACAGCAGGCTATGACGGAAATATTTATGCAATAAACAATGCAGGAACTCAGTTTATTCAGATTAGCAAAAAGAGCGGTCAATATATTGTAAATGATCTTGGAATTATAAAAGACGACCCGTCAAACGGTAAAAATTCGTTTACCGCAATGGAAAGTGGTTTCGGTGGAGATATGATCGCCGATGCAGAAAATAACTTCTACGTTTTCTCAACTTCAGGAAATATTTTTAAAGTTTCAACTAAAGATTTAAACGCAAAATTTATCGGAAAAGTTACAGGCATTCCTGAAAATTATTCTGTGAACGGAGCTGCGGTGAATTCCAAAGGAAATATAGTAATTGCAAGCGCAAAAGGCGCGTCTTTATACGAGTTAAATTTAGAAAATTTGCAAGCCAAGCAACTTTCCGGAGAAAATAATTTGCATATTTATGATCTTGCAAGTAAATATTTTGTCAACGACAGAGCAGCATCAGCAAACGTTTTTGCAAATCTTGATGTTTATCCTACGAAAGTAGATGAAGATTTTATTTATGTAAATGTAAATGACAAATCTGTAAAAGGTAATATTAAAGTAAACATTTTTGACATTTCAGGAAAAGCAATCATGGCGCAAACATTATCTGTGAAAGATGGTTTGCTGAATAAGCAGATTTATCTGAAAAACTTAGTTAATGGTTCCTATATTGTCAATATTACGGATGCTTCAGGCAGGGCATTATTAAATAAAAAGATTCTTGTAACAGAATAATTTTGATTTTTTATATTATTAAAAGAACCTTTTTTCTAGTCTGAGAAAAGGTTTTTTTAATGAATATTTGACATTCCAACCCTTTGTTTTTCAATTTTAATAAGTATTTTTATGCAAAAAATATAGATGAAATTATATTTAAACGTTGGCTATCGCACAAAAGCAGGTGAAAAGCTGCAAGTGTTGGTCGATGAAAATGGAACAGCATCCAGGCCTCACGCCATGTTTTGCACCGAAGATGACTTTTGGAAATGTGAAATTGATTATTTCTCAAAATCAATTTCTTACAAATATCAGTTAATTGACGAAAAAGGCAGTGTTTTAAGAGAAGAATTTGTTTTTCACAACCTTAATTTCCCGCACAATTATAAAGAGTTTTTGATTTTTGATGAATGGAACAATAAAAACTTTCCTGAAAACTATCTCAACAATAAAGTTCTGCAAAATAAACTCAATCATTTTGTTCCTCAGAAACTTGGCGTTCTAAAAAAGCACACACATTTATTCAGAATTGAAGCCCCAATTTACAATTCCGACTGGGAAATTGTTGTATTTGGAAACACAGCTTCTTTGGGAAATTGGGATTATGAAAAAGTAGTTCATCTTTCTCAAACTGACTATGGAATCTGGGAAGTTTCTGTTGAGATCCTTGAAAGTCAATGGATACAATATAAGTATGCTATTTATGATAAAGTAACAAAGAAAGTCATTGATGTAGAAAACGGTGAAAATAGGTTTGCTGTTCCGAATCTTCAGAAGGATGTTTTACAAATATTGTCGAATCACTATTTTAAATTTAAGTCATATCAGATGTATCATGCAGCCGGTGTTGCAGTTCCGGTTTTTTCTTTGAGAACTGAAGAAGGATTCGGTGTCGGAGAGTTTTCAGACTTGAAAAAGCTTGCAGACTGGGCTTATGAAACTTCTTTGGGGATTATTCAGATTCTTCCAATTAATGATACAACCGCAAATTATTCATGGACAGATTCTTATCCTTACGCGGCAGTTTCTGTTTACGCCTTACATCCGCAATACATTTCTTTAGAGAATTTAGATTTTGATTTGCCTAAAGAATTAGTTGAAAAATATCATTCAGAAAAAGCAGAGCTGAATTCTTTGGATTTAATTGATTACGAAAAAATGATTTCCGGCAAATGGAAGTTTTTAAAAGTTGTTTTCAATGCTGAAAAAGATAAAATATATAAAGACAGAAACTTTAAAAAATTTATTAAAGATAACGAAAGTTGGCTTCTTCCGTATTCGGCTTTTTGTGTTTTGAGAGATAAATATAAAACTCCCAATTTTAACGATTGGAAGACCCATAAAAAATATATTGCAGGTAAAATTTCATCATTTTTTTCAGCTAAAAATAAAGAATACGATACAGCAATGCTTCATGCCTGGGTGCAGTATCAACTACATAAGCAGTTGAAAGATGCTGTAGACTATATTCATAGTTTAGGAGTTTCTCTTAAAGGAGATTTGCCTATCGGAATTTATCGACATTCTGTTGAAGCATGGACAGAGCCTGAGCTTTTCGGAATGGATTTCCAAGCCGGTGCGCCGCCAGACCAATTTACAGATTTGGGGCAAAACTGGGAATTCCCGACGTACAATTGGGAAGCTATGAAGACAGATGATTATCAATGGTGGAAAAACAGATTCAAAGCGTTGGAACAATATTTTGATGCGATGAGGATAGATCATATTTTAGGGTTTTTCAGAATTTGGAGAATGCCTATTTCTGCCACCCAAGGGATTTTAGGATATTTTTATCCTGCGGTACCTATTGTTTTGGATGAATTTAAAGCAAGACATATTCCTTTTAATTTTGATAGATATTGTAAGCCTTTTATTAATGATCAGATTCTTTGGAATTACTTTGGTGAAGACAGCGGCAAAGCACTTGAATTTATCAATAATAATTTTGACGGAACTTATTCTTTAAAAGATGAATTTGACACTCAAAGAAAAATTTCAGATTATTTTAAAACAATAAAAGACAATAAATCTCTTGAGGAAAAATTGATTTCTCTATGTGCAAACGTTTTATTTTTAACGGAAGAAAAGAATGGGGAAACCGTTTATCATCCTCGATTTAATGTTTTTAAAACAGATTCTTATAAGTATTTATCAGATTGGGAGCGTGGAGCAATTTATGAATTGTATCACGATTATTTTTTCAAAAGACAAGATTATTTATGGCACGAGAAAGCTATGGAAAAGCTTCCCGTTATTCTAAATGCTACAAAAATGCTGATTTGCGGTGAAGACTTGGGGATGGTTCCGGATTGCGTCCCAGATGTGATGAATGAATTAGCGATCATTGCATTGAAAGTACAGCGCATGCCATCGGATGACATTCCTTTTTACAATCCTAAAAACGCAGGTTATCTGAATGTTGTTACGGCCTCTTCACATGACAGCTCGACCTTAAGGCAGTGGTGGGCCGAAGATGCGGATTTGACTCAAGCTTATTTTAATCAGCAGCTCATTCAGTATGGCAAAGCTTCAGAAAAATTGGAACCGCATTTAGCAGAAATTATCATGAAACAGCATCTTTATAACGATGCAATGCTGGCGATCTTTCCGTTGCAGGAGTTTTTAGCAACAGATGAACAACTTGCAAATCCAGAAATTGATAATGAAAGAATTAATAACCCTGCTGTATTTCCGCATTATTGGCGTTACAGAATGCATCTGAATATTGAAGATTTAAAGAAAAATGCAGCATTTAATCAAAAAATTTCAGGTTGGATAAAAGATAGCGGACGATTATAATTGAAAATAATTGTATTGATTATCAATTGATTAAAATAATTTGTATGGAAGTTTTATCTAAGGATTTAACTTCCTTTTTTTCTTTACATCAAAAAGATAAGAATGAAAGTTCTGCTATATTAACCAATTAATGCTATAGAAATGAAAAAAATACTTTTGGGATTAATGCTGAGTATCACGACTTTGTCGTTTGCACAACAGTATCCAAACAACGGATGGGGAGATGACGACGGATATAATGAAGGATATTACGATGATGATGAAGACAGGAATTATTTTCCGGATGATTATTATTATAATTATCCAAACGATTATTATCCAAACGATTATTATCAAAGTTACTACAATGATTACAGAAACAGTATCATCAGTATCAACTGGAATGTTTTCTTTAGACAAAACAGATTAAATCGTTGGCAGATTGATCAGATTTTATATCTCAACAATTTGTATTCAAGCTTCTCTGCATGGAATAATTTTTACAGATACAATCCCGACAGATGGTATTATGACAGATTTTATGCAATGGAAAGAATTTTAGGACCAAGAATATTTGTTGTATTTCAGAACAATTATTATCACAGACAAAGTCCGATCGTGTATTTCCAAAATTACAGAAGAACGCATTATACGCCAAGATTCAGAGTGGCGCCGAGATACAGAAATGTGAATATCAATATCTATAGAGTTGACAGAAACAGCTTCAGACGTCAGGATAATCCTACGTTGAAAGTTGTGAGATCTTCCAGAGATTCCGGATTTAGAAATAATGGAAACAGCAATTCGTCAGGTGGTTTCAGAAACTCTAATAATGCAGTAAAAAACAATAACGGCGGAGGCTTCAAAAGATCTGATAATAATGTAAGAAGTAATAATGGCGGTTTCCGAGGCAATGATAATAGAACATCTGAAAATAGAAAAACAAGAGAAGCTGCTCCTCGAAGTGAAAACAACGGAACAAGAGGAAATGGAGGTTTCAGATCACAACAGAGAAAAGAAAATTCGAGTCCGAGAATTCAAAATAATTCTCCGAGACAAAATAAAGGAAATGAAAGAAAAGCCTCAGGAATGAGAAATGGATTTAGTTAATAATTAATTTTCATATATTATATTTGAGTGGTGTAGGGATCAGGTTTTATTGCCTGATCTCTTTTTATTTTAAATAATGTTTGAAAAATTAATATTAAAATTTAACATTATTTATGAATTTCGTTTTTAACTTTAGCTATTATTCCACATCAAAAAGATATAACAAACCAATTAATTAATTTAACAAATGAAAAAATTAGTACTAGCAATAGCATTTATCGGAATGGGAAGTTTTGCAATGGCACAACAGACAACTCCACAAGACAAAGAAGTAAAAAGAGCTGAAATGAAACAGAAAATGCAGCAGAGAGAGCAGGAAAGATTAGCAGAAATGCAGAAAGAGCTTAATCTGAATCAGGATCAGGTTTCACAGATAAAAGATCTTCATGCAAAGAGAAGAGCTGAAATGCAGGAAAAGTCTGCTCAAACCAAAGAAATCAGACAGGCAAGAATGCAGGAAATGAAGGCTAAAAGACAGCAGATGGATAACGATATGAAGAAAATTTTGTCTCCTGAGCAATATGATAAATGGCAAGCAGGCAGAAAAGCAAAAATGGAGCAGAGAAGAGCAATGCTGAAAGAAAAAGGGATGAAAGGAGATCGTAGAATGAAAACGCAAGGATTATAAGATTCCCAAGTTCAATAAACTGATAGTTTATAATTTTGATTTTTTAATGTTAGGAGGACAGAAATATTTTTCTGTCCTTTTTTGTATTCAATCTAAATCTAAATTTCAGTAAAATTTTTCAATTCACCTTTTAATACGTATTTTTGGATATATATTTTTATTATGGTAAGCGAAAAAATTGCAACACTAATCAACGAGCAAATAGCTCACGAACAATATGCAGCACAATATTATCTCTCAATGTCTGCCTGGTTTTCGGCAAAAGACCTTGATGGGATTGCCAACTATTTCAGGGTTCAAAGCAAGGAAGAATTGATGCATGCAGACAAAATGTTTGATTACCTGAATGATGTTGGCGGAGAAATCATTTTGGGTGAGATTCCTAAACCACCTCACGAATTCTTGAATGCCATTGATATTTTTGAAAAAGCATTGGAGCATGAAAGAAAAGTGACAAAAAGTATTTTCAATATCGTAAAAAATGCAAATGATGAAGGCGATTTTGCAACAACATCTTTTTTGCAGTGGTTTATCAACGAACAGGTGGAAGAAGAAGCGAGTGCATCTCAATATGTGACTAAAATCAAAATGGTTTCTGATAATCCTTCCGCATTATATCTTTTTGATCAGGAATTGGCTAAAAGGGTTTTTGTAGCAGATATAAAGGCTTAAAAAGTATACTTTACAATTTTCGGCGGCACCAAAGGTGCCGCCGAAAATTTTTACAGATAAATCAGCTGTGTTTTCAAAACCTTCAATCCGAGACTTTCCAAAACAGTTTTATAGGTTTGTATTTGTTTTTCATTTTTTTGAGATTCTTCTCCGGTTTTAAAATCTACGATAATATAGCCCTCATTGCTCTTCAATATTCTGTCTGGCCTGTAAACACGACTTTCATTATTGGTGGAAATCATAATATTCTTCTCGTTGATAACTTCCCACTTTTCATCAAAAAACTCTGAATAAGTCGTAATAATTTCTTTTAGGTTTTGATGTATTTTGGCTCTTTCCTCAAAAGTGATTAGACCTTCAAGCGTGTAGCATTCCAAAACTTTCTCGATATCTTTTTCGGCATTTATTTTTGATAATAATTCGTGGACGAAAATCCCGGTTCTTACTTTTTCATTCCTTTCCTGATACGTTTTAGACGGTGTTGCAATTTTTATTGAAGTGCTTTTTTCATGCTGATTGTTCAGGGTTTGAATATTTTTTGTTTTATAAGATGTAGTCTTGTGTTTAGAATATTTCTTTAGCGTTTCGGGATTGGTTTCATACAAATCGAACTCATCAAGATTTTCTGTATTTTTAGATTGTATAAATTCTAAAATTTCAAGATTATTTGATGTTTTATTAGCTTTTTGAAGATAGAAAAAAAGCTGCTCAACGGGCCTTGTTGTGGCAACATATTGCAGACAAAGCCGATCTACAAGGTTTTTATATGAATTTATTTTGTTGAATTTTTCAATTTCAGGATCGTATGTTTCTAGATTCTTATTGAATTGATTAATGTTCACAGATTTCAGAGCTTCATCAGTTTCTGTTTCAAACCAATTGTTGAATTGATTATCCGAATTTTTATTTTCTAAAGGAATAAAAACAACCGGAAATTCCAGACCTTTTGCCTTGTGAATTGTCATAATCTGAATTGCATCAATATTTTCAGACGCCTGAATGGAATGTTTTGAAGCTTCTTCATCCCAATATTTTAAAAATTCTTTGCTGCTTGCGCCGGCATTTTGTGTGAAATTAAAAAGCATTTCCAGAAAATTCAGAAGAAAGTCGGTTTCTTTATTTTCAACCGCAAATTCGTTGATGTAATATTCAACAAAATTGTAAAGATTAAACTTCGGAAAATTATCCTGTTTTAGTTTTAATGAATATTTTGCTTCAACAAATTCCAATATTTCTTCATGTGAATCTATTGCCAGAATTTCTTTCATATTTAAGCTGAAATCATTCATGGTGATTCTACCCAATCTATTCAGATAAAACATGAGCATAATCAGAAAAGACTTGTTTTTAGGATTGGTTTCCCATCTCAAAAAATGAATCACCGCCTGCAAAGTATCTGACAATTCTAAAGTGAGGCCTTTATCGGAAATCGTTTTAATATTGGTTTCTTCATCTTTATAATTAACTTTTAAATTACCTAATTTTTGAGAATAGCTGAAAATATCAAAATTTCCGCGACAAAGAATGGTAATATCAGAAAAGGTAAATCCGTTATCCAGACATTCCTGAATGTCTTTTTGCATTCTTTCCGAAACGTCATTGTAAAAATCTTCTTTAGACAAATTTTCGATAAGATTTACTTTTACACGGCCTTCACTTTTCGATTTTGGAGATTGCTCCGCATCAATTCCGAAAATATTCTGATGTTCTTCTTCTAAATCCTTTGCATGAAACTGATACAATTCATTATTAAACTGAACGATATTTTTGGCACTTCGCCAGTTGTCTTTTAGAATTAATAATTCGGCTTCTTTAGGTGAAATTTCTTTTTTATTGATAATATCGAGCATCAGCTTACTTTCGCCGCCCCGAAATCTGTAAATACTCTGTTTTGGATCTCCAACCAAAGTAAAAGATGTATTTTCCGTGGAAACGCTGTGATCACGCAATGGAACAAAATTTTGCCATTGCAATTCTGAAGTATCCTGAAATTCATCAAAAAAATAATGCTGAAACTGCGAACCGACTTTTTCATAAATGAAAGCGGAAGGCTCATTTTTCAGATTTTCGTTGATAAGAATATTAAATTTTGAAAGCAGAACCAGATCATTTTCCTCTTCAATTTTTTTCAGTTCATCCTGAATGTCTTTATTTACTTTTAAAGGAAGTAATGCCGATAATATTTTCTCTTTTTTCTGGGTTTCGATAAACAGAAGAATCAGCTGCATTCTGTTTTCCAGAAGCTGATCGAGAAGTTCTAAAATTTCTGTTTCTTTATGTTTGGATTTTGTTGCGGCTCCTTTTCGATAATTGTTGACGACCGATTCTTCCTGCGTCGTCGGAAACGGAAAACCCGGTCTTTTTTTATTGTAAAAGTCTAAAATCTTCGTGAAAAAAGCGCCAATTCCATTTTTCCCCTGAGCAAAATCTTCAATATCAATATTTTTAGATTTAAAAAGTTCGATTGATTGTGTTGCGACTTCCAAAGAACGTTTTTTATTGGTAACAATTTCTTTACGCAGCGTATTTTTGATGTCTTCGTATTTGCTGTCGTCAAAACTTTTATTGTTTTTAAGGTGCTCATAATGAATATCTTTTACAAATTCTTTTGCGGAATCGTAAAGATTTTTATTAAGGTTGATTCTTTCATTGTTTTCAAGGCTGTAATCTACATAATCCATAAAAGAATGCGAAATGCTGTCATTTTCTCCAATCTGATCAAGCATTTTGTCAACCGCTTCAATGAGAAAAGGTTCTGCATCAATTTCAAGGTTGAAATTTTTAGCCAGACCTAATTCATATGAAAAGCTTCTTACCAATCGTGAATTGAAACGGTCGATCGTTCCTATATTTAAAGTAGAATAATTGTGAAGAACATAATCTAGCAATTTTTTTGATCTGAAATGCAGCTCGTCAATCGTGATTCTTATTCCTTCATTTTCAAAAGCAGACTGAATATTTTTTAAATCAACATTATCCGCATAATTTTCAGAAGTGAAATTCCCCAGCCAAGAAAGAATTCTTTCTTTCATTTCATTTGCTGCTTTATTGGTAAAAGTCAACGCCAGAATATTACGGATCGACTGCTGCTGATTGGGATAGCGCAAGCAAATCATTAAAAGCCTCTGAACGAGCGCATATGTTTTTCCTGAACCCGCAGAAGCATTGATAACGGTGTAAGAATTCTGCATTTTACGAATGAATTTGGCTGCAATTTAGCTAAAATTTAAATGAAATTTTAACAATTTCAAATTGGTTTTTAACAGTTTAAAAAAGAAAAGATCTAAAAAATATACTAAAAGCGTTAACGGTGGTTAAACTTGTAAATTAATATAAAAAATGCTTTAGTTTTGTTTTATAAAACAATAATCCGTGAAAATTAAATTACTCTTTATTTTATCTTTTCTTTTCTTCATTAAAATCAGTGCTCAGAATTATATTTTTGGTAAAATCACAACTGAAGACAATCTGGAAATGTCTGATGTTACCGTAATCAACATCCGTACAGACGAAAGAGTTTCCACGAACAAAGACGGACATTTTATGATTTCCGGAAGACAAGGTGATAATCTCCGATTTTTGAAAAGTGGATACGAAAGAGTAAATAAATCAATTAAAAAAGAAGATTTAGAATCTCCGGTGAATATCAAAATGGTAAGAGCAGCTACATTGATTGAAGAGGTCGAAATAAAAAAATCGCTGACCGGAGATCTGAAAGCCGATTCTAAAACTTTGAATCCTCCAAAAAAAGTTGAAAAGTTGCGAGCGGATATTGGTCAATATATTTCACAAAAGTCTGATCCGAGAATTTTAGCCGCAAGACCCGGAGAATTTGTTCAGCCAAAAGGACAAGGATTTTCTATTGGTAAAATCAAAAATAAATGGGACGATGTAGATTTGATGAAATATCTTGCGATGGCTTTAGGAGAACAGTATTTTACGGATCTTAAAATTGCACAACCACAAATACAGCACTTCATTTCTTATGTTTTGACAGGTGGTTTTGAGCGCAAAAATATTCTAAAATTTGGTTATGTAAGTGATGCAGATCTGATGAGGTTCCAGCGTGCGGTTTTGACAAGAATTTCTTCTTACAGAGCGCCACAAACGAAAAAGTGATAAGTATGGAGAAAGCTTTATCAATTCTACTTCTTCTGATATTTATTAATCTTTTTTCTCAACAGAAAATTTCAGGCAAAGTTGTGACCGAAGAAAATAATTTGGCGGCAGTTTTGGTAATGAATATGAACAGCCATAAAACCACATACACTGATATTTCAGGAAACTTTTCAATTGATGCACATGAAAACGATGAAGTTCGTTTTATAAAAGAAGGTTATTATCGCGCAGATAAAATCATAAAACATCAAAACCTGAATTCGCAAATGTTTGTCACACTTTTGAGGATGGAAACATTAATTCCTGAAGTAAATATTAAATACAAACCGACAGGCAATCTGAAGAAAGACAGTGAACATTTCGACGATTCAAAGAAAGTAGCTGCGCTTAAATCTTCAATGAGAGTTTATATGAAATCTGAACTTAATGAGCCTCTTCCAAAGAATGAAATTCCAAAAATGTTTCAGGGATATGATTTTCAGGCTGGACAAGTTGATGTTATATCAGTATTGGGTGCTGCTATCGGATTAATAACAAAATCAACGCAGCCTAAAATAACAACACCTAATTTTTATGAAACTCAAGATTTCCTCAATAGAATTAAGAAAGAAGTAGATTTAAGTTTTCTTAAAAAATACGGAATGGATGAAGAGAGAATTGATCATTTCTTGCAATATGCAGAGAAAGTAAATCAACTGTCAAAAAAAAACAGAAAGGTTTTTGAGTCTTCTGCAATCGAATATCAGCTGAAAATCGCTTTTGTAGAATATTCAAAATTGAATAAGTTGAGCAAATAATAATACAAACATTTTGCTCAATCAACAATTTACCAAAGATAATTAATGATAAACTATATCATAAATCTCATCCTTTAGCTCCTTTACATTTTCAGGATGATAATTTGCTAAAAGCCAAAGCTGTAAAGACTTTTTAGTTTCACCGTAACTCGGCTGAATATACATATCGTCGATCAAATTAAAACCGTTTCTCTGGTAAAATGAAAAGCGACGTTTAGAATCTTCGTTTAGATTTTCCGGCTCGATTTCAAGAATAATTCTTGGGTAATTTTTAAAAAGATAATTGGTAATATGCGATCCGAGCTTTTGATTTCTAAATTCAGAAAAAACCTCAAAATGCTCCACAAAAACATAATTGCTCAGTTCCCAGATAATAAGGTAACCGATATTTTGTGTATTGTTTAAAACGGATAATATTTTAACTTTAGGATGCACAAAAAGGCGTACAAACTTGTCCCAATCTCGCCTTTCATCTTCCGGAAATGTTGATGAATATGAATCGAAAATCTGCTTTATCCGATAATCTTCTGGTGAAGTGATTTGTAAAAACTCCATATTTTATAGATCAAAAACACTTGGTCTTCTGGTGATAAAAATGTCTTTTACCCACAATGTAAAAGCCAAACCCAAATAAATTAAAAAGAAAAACCCCGCTGTTGCAAAAGTAGAATAAATAAAAAAAACTCTAAGTTTGGAAACCGGAATACCCAGTTTGGCGCCCATTCTCGTGAGCACTCCAAACCATTCTCTTTCCATTTTGTGGCGAATATTGTCAAACATTTTAAGGTTCTTTTAGAAGATTAAATCCGATACCGCAATTTAAGCAATTTTTTGCTGTGCAGTAATTCTTGTAATGAAAAATCAGGCTTTGAGTTTCTAATGCGTTATCTGTTTTAATGCCCAACTTTTCCCAAAGATCTAAAATAGAGTTCTTTTCAGGTGAGATCTTTTTGTAAAACTTTAGGATTTGATCTGAAATTTTTTCGTTTAAATATTGATGATAAGTATATTTTAATGGCAAAATAGTATTTAAAACAATCAATTCAGAAAAGTCTTTGGTTAGAACTTTAGGTTGATCAACTGTAGAAATTTTGCCAAAATTGAAACGGTTATTCCAATAATCAGAAGCTTTTATGTTTTTAAAAACTGCTATTAACTTCTCAGGATTTTCAGCATTAATAATTTTTGAAAACAGATTTTGGTGTTGGCTGTAAAGATCGGCCAGTTGTGACAAACGGATTGTTGGAAAATTCGGAGGTCGCAAACGTAAAAATTTAGGACGTATTTTAAAATCCGGAATATCAAATTTGGCTTTCAGAAAGTCAAATTCCCTTTTCCATATTTCCATCTGCTCATCTTCAGGTTTATCCAGCCAGCCGGAAATTCCGAAAAATAAAGCTTCAAGCTGAGTTTTGTTACGACGTATTTTATTGATAATACTGAAATCTATATTTTCGGCAATATGCTTGAAGATTTCTGCATTTACTTTTAGTCCGAAAGAGTAGGCGAGACTGTGAAATAATACCGCTTCATAATTATTTTTAAATTTTTTCAGGCTTTGTTCAAATTCTAAAGATTTTTCGTTAAGCTTTTTAAGTAAAGTTTCTTCATGAAAATTTGATGGAATTTTGTCTGCACTAAAAATTTTTTCACAAGGAATAAACTGGGTTTCCGACAACAGTTTTTCATATTTCGCAAAGATATTTTCATCAATATAATCTTTGAGCTCAAGCGTTGGGATATTTTTGCTTTTAAACTCTTCAATATCTGCATCATTTTGAAAAACGACATGCAAAATAATATTTTGATAATTCGGATCGGAAGAATGATTATGAAAAATCCAGTCGGATGATTTTACATGCAGTTCGATATTTCCGGCTAGAATTATATTTTTGATTTTAATTTTTGCCATTAAAAAATCCGGTCCGGCGTCTGTATTCAACTTTCCAAAATCTACTATTTCAATAGAATTTCCATCAATATCACTAAAATCGAAGCTTTTAAAAACTTTGAAATTCCAAAGGTGCTGTAATAATTTTTCATTCATCAGTTGTGTATTTGTGTAATAACTAATTTATGAAAAATATATACTTATTGATCAAAAATAGTTTATAAAAACAATTTTTTTTAAAATATGACATTTTGATATTTGTAATGGGTGTCATTGTTTTTTTTATACTTATTGAAGGTTATTTTTTTTGTTTAAAAATTAATTATAAATGCTTATTAAAAAAATAAATTACTACATAATTGGGTTAAATTTGTATTATTTGTTAATTAATATTGTGTATGTTTAAAAATATGTTACATTTGTTAAGTTTAAAAAATAAATATTATTTATTGGTTTTAATTAAAAAATCATAGGTTAAAGCCGAAAACCTTAAAAAGTAGGCGAATTGCAAATTTTATATTATGAGAAAATTTTATCTTCTAGTAGTAGCAATGCTACTTGGCCTATCTGTGATGGCTCAAATTACAAATCCCGCACCTTATTGCAATTCTCAGGCTGAGAACAACTATAATATGTGGGATTATATTAAGGTAGGAGGAACTACGCACAGTTTTGGGGCAATGGGACAATTTGGCACATTTAATACTTATAAGTATTATAATAATGTAGTATTTCCGTCTGTTGCTGCTGGAGGAACTACGGATATTGAATTAAGAGCTTATTCACCAGGTGATGGTGAACCGATATATTTTAGCGTTTTTATTGATTTTAATAATAACAATGCCTTTGAAGCTGATGAAAATGTAATGAGAAACAATAATACAATAAATAGGGCTTTACCTGTGTTTGGTGCTATGTTACCAAATGATCCAACAAGGCAGCCTATAATTATCAATAAAAATATTGCAATACCTGCAGGAGCTACGGCAGGAATACATAGAATGAGAGTGGTGAGGGCAGGGAATGCTGCAAACATATTTGGTAATTATGATAATACCTTTAACCTTGGTGCTTGTATTGATGTCAATCAATATAATTATGGTTGTGTATATGATTTCAATATCAATATTACAACAGGTCTAGCTGTAAATGATATAGAACAGCAAAAAGAAAGTTCAATAGAAATATACCCAAATCCGGTAAAGGATCTTTTGATGATAAACAACCCTAAAAATGAAGAGATTAAAGAAATGAAAATCTTCTCTGTTTCAGGGCAAATAGTCGACCAGAGAATTATAGACAATAATCTCCAACAGATTAATGTTTCAAGATTAAGTAAAGGTGTTTATTTTATTGATATTGAAACTTCTGCAGGAAACGTAAAGAAAAAATTTATTAAGGAATAGTTTTAGATTATTATATTAACAAAGTCCAAAATTTATTTTTGGGCTTTGTTCAAATTCTAAAGATTTTTCATTAAACTTTTTAAGTAAAGTTTCTTCATGAAAATTTGATGGAATTTTGTCTGCACTAAAATTTTTTTTACAAGGAATAAACTGGGTTTCCGACAACAGTTTTTCATATTTTGCAAAGATATTTTCATCAATATAACCTTTGAGCTCAAGCGTTGGGATATTTTTGCTTTTAAACTCTTCAATATCTGCATCATTTTGAAAAAACAACATGCAAAATAATATTTTGATAATTCGGATCGGAAGAATGATTATGAAAAATCCAGTCGGATGATTTTACATGCAGTTCGATATTCCGGTTAGAATTATATTTTTGATTTTAATTTTTGCCATTAAAAATCCGGTCCGGCGTCTGTATTCGGCTTTCCAAAATCTACTATTTCAATAGAATTTCCATCAATATCACTAAAGTCGAAGCTTTTAAAAACTTTGAAATTCCAAAGATATTAGTTTTTTATTCATCAGTTGTGTATTTGTGTATTAACTAATTTATGAAAAATATATGCTTTTAAATCAAAATATGTTATAAAAATTAACATTTTTTAAGTGTATTATTTTAATTTAAATATTGTATTTTTTTTATATTTATTTTAGATTTTTTTGTTTTAAAATTAATTTGTAAATACTTATTTAAAAACGAATTGCTGAATAATTTGTATTTAAGGTGTATTATTTTTTAATTAATATTGTATATGGTTAAAAATATATTATATTTGTTAATATTGAAAAAATTACAATATTTATTAATTTTAATTAAAAAATCATAGGTTAAAGCCGAAAACCTTAAAAAGTAGGCGAAATTATAAATTCTATAATATGAAAAAATTTTATTTTTTACTAACAGTAATGCTGTTTAGCCAATCTGTAATGGCTCAGATTACGAATCCTGCTCCTTATTGTGCATCCCAAGCATTTAACAATTATAATATGTGGAATTACATCAAAGTAGAAGGAACAATACATAATTTCGGAGCTATGGGAAAATGGTCGACACCGAACACTTATAAATATTATAACAATGTTGCTTTTCCGTCAACAGCATCAGGTGCAACAATGACGATCGAGTTGATGCCTTATGCAGTTGGAGATCTTGAGCCAATGTATTTTGGAGTTTTTATTGATTTTAACAACAATAATATCTTTGATAATAATGAACTTGTGATGAAAAATAATAATACAACAAACGCAAAATTACCCTTTACCGGCGAGCCCGCAGTTGCTATTACAAAAATTATTACCATTCCTGCGGGAACTCCTGCAGGTACTCATAGAATGAGACTGGTAAGGGCTGGAAATCCAGGTCCCACTGCCTATACATATACTAATACATTTAATGTAGGTGCGTGTATTAATGTTAATCAATTTGATTATGGAAGTATATATGATTTTGATATTGTTATAACCGGAGGTTTAGGTGTAAATGATATAAACGGAAAAGAAAACTCAATTGAAATATATCCGAATCCCGTAAAAGATTATCTGAAAATAAGTAACCCTAAAAAATTAGAAATTAAAAAGATATCTATATTTTCTACTTCAGGACAAATTGTTTTGGAAAAAACTTTGGGGAAAGGTGATTTGAATAACGGATTGAATGTGTCTGAATTAGTTAAAGGGATATATATTGTACAAATTGAAACCTCTGAAGGAAAGTACACAGATAAGTTATCTAAAGAATAAATTAAATTACAGTAAATTTTAAACCCTAAAAAAGCATTTTTTTAGGGTTTATTTTTGAAGAGATTCAGACGGGAATTGAATCTTTTGAATTTTTATTAAATCTTTCAATTGTTGCTTTATACATTTCCTCATAGATCGGAAGAATGTTTTTAAGATCAAATTTTATAGCCTGTTCTTTGGCATTAACTTTCATTTTAGCTAAAAGTTCTTCGTTACTTAAAAGTTTAATGGTGTAATTGCTCATCGCTTCCACGTTTCCGATTTCTGCTAAAAATCCTGTTTCACCCTGAATATTCACTTCCGGAATTCCACCGGCGTTTGAGCTGATCACCGGTGTGTAAGCAGCCATCGCTTCAAGAGCTGCTAAACCGAAACTTTCCTGCTCGGAAGGAAGTAAAAATACATCTGAAAGCTGCAAAATCCTGTACAAATCATTCACTTTTCCAAGCAAACGGATTTTTGAGATAAGATCAGGATTTTCTTCGAGAAACTGATTTACTTTTTCCATATCAGGACCTTCTCCGATAATAATTAATTTAGACTTTACCTTTTTTTCTACATTTTTAAAGATCTGAAGAACTTCTTCCACACGCTTTACAGGACGCAGATTGGAAACGTGAATCAGGATTTTCTCGTCAGGATTGGCAAATTGTGTTCGCTGACATTCATTGCAGTCGTCAAATTCAGAATTATCGATAAAATTGGTGATAACCTGAATTTCTTTTTTGATATTAAAAAACTGCAACGTATCTTTTTTCAGACTTTCAGAAACCGAAGTGATCGCATCCGACTGGTTGATGGAAAATTCCACCGCATGTTTGTAACTCGGATGTTGACCAACAAGCGTAATGTCTGTTCCGTGAAGTGTTGTTACTAAAGGAACGTCATTATTATCCTGCAGCAACATTTGCTTTGCCGTAAAAGCAGCATAAGCATAAGGAATCGCATAATGCGCATGAAGCAGATCCAGTTTATAAAGATTCACAACACGGTAAATCATCGAGCTCAACGCAATATCATAAGGCTGATACTGAAAAAGCGGATAAGTCTGAACATTTACTTTATGGAAAAAAATATTGGGGTTGGTAATATCTAATCTTGCAGGAAGTGCCGAGCTGATGAAATGTACTTCATAGCCTTTGTTGGCAAGAGACATTCCGAGTTCTGTTGCCACGATTCCGCTTCCGCCGTATGTTGGGTAGCAAAGTATGCCTATTTTCATCTGTTTAATTTTAATTTTTAAGATGGAACGCCAAAATCATTTTAATTAAAGAAATTTTGTCATAGCGTTTCATTATTTTATTGTTCTTTTGATGTGGTAAATTCTGTTGATTTTGAATATTGCGGAGCTTCTAAAGTAAGTCCCATTCCTGCTTTTAATTGATCATTCACAGAAACCGGAAGTTTTCCCCAGATTTTTGTTTTTCCGTTGAAAGCTTTTGCAGTTGCAGCCATCGAATCATCATTGTTTTCGTAAGAAACCAAAACGGTTGAAACTCTGGAAATATCAATATCTTTCAAAGCATAAGAGCTTCCGAAAACATTCAATATTACATTTTGATTTTTAGCTAAATCTGCTAAAACTTTCTTTGATTCTGCCGAAATTTTATAAGGTTTGTAAGCCGTCGAATTATCTTTATGAAAACCTACAATCACCGTAGAATTTGCAGGAATTGTATTGATTTCCGAAGGTTTTTTAATAATAACCGTAGAATTTAAATTTAATTGATCCAAAAAAGTCTGATAAGTTGCTTCTTCCAAAGGAACATAATAACAAGTTGTTTTGCAATTCAACGGAAGCAGTTTTTTTTCGTCTTTTATTAAAGTTAATGCATTTGAATAAAGATTCTGAACCAAATTTTTATGGGAATCATTATTTAAGTCTTCATTTACATTTTCAGGATTTTTTGGTGTGTATTGATTTAAGCCTAAAAAATATTTTGTCAGTAAAATCTTTTTTACGCTTTCTTCGACTCTGGCTTGAGGAATTTCGCCGTTATCAATAGCTTTTTGGATCAGTTTTTTACCTTCAGAAACTCCTTGTGAGAAAAGCATGATATCATTTCCTGCTTTGAAAGCTAAAGCATCGAGTTCGCCAGGTTTATATTTGTTGGCAACTGCGCCCATATTTAAAGCATCGGTAATGATTAATCCTTTATAGCCTAATTTTTCTTTTAAAAGTCCTGTAATGATATTTTTAGAAACCGAAGCCGGAATTCCTTTTTGAGGTTCTAAACTCGGAACATAAAGATGAGCAACCATCACGCCACCAATTCCTTTATTCATCAATGCCTTGAATGGCGCCAATTCCACTGAGTTAAGTCTTTCAATATCATGAGGAACGACCGGAAGATCCAAATGCGAATCTGTACTTGTATCGCCGTGTCCCGGAAAATGTTTTATCGCCGCCAAAATATTATTATCCTGCAATCCGTTGGAATAAGAAAGTGCCGAACTGATTACATTATCAACTTCCGAACCGAAGCTTCTGTTCCCGATGATTGGATTATTTGGATTGGTATTTACATCTACAACCGGCGCAAAATCCCAGTTGATGCCTATTCTTTTGCAGTCTTCGGCGATTTTTGCAGCCATCTGATAAATAAGATTTTTATCCTGAATTGCTCCCAAAGTCATTGCCCAAGGGAATTTGTGTGCCGCCGCAATTCTTTGATATAAGCCCCATTCTGCATCCATTCCGATCATTAAAGGGACTTTTGATTTTTGCTGAAATTCATTGACCAGATTTATTTCTCTTGCTGCATCATCCTGCATGAGAATCAATCCGCCGATTTTATCATTAGAAACAATATTTCTTACCTGATTGATGTGATTTTCGTCTTTATTAGTGTAAAGAGCAACAATAAAAAGCTGACCGAGCTTTTCGTCTTGAGAAAGTGAATTGTAGGTTTTGTCAACCCATTGATTCGCTTTTTTTAAATCTGTCTGGGAGATATTTTTAGGCTGATATTGCGCTGAGATTTCTGAACTTATAAAAAGTACGATGAATAGTAAATTGAAAGCTACTTTTTTCATGTTTTCTGAATAAGAACAAAAATACAATTAAAAAAAACAAGGATAAACAAAGTTTTTGAGTTTTTTGGTATACGTTTTGATTCCGCCTATTCATTAATAATATAAAATTTAAAAAAATGAAAAAATTTCTTCCCATTCTGATGCTGGCTTTTGTAAGCTTATTTATATACAGTTGTGATGATAATGATGATGTTGTTCAGGTTGAAGACCAAGATACTATTGCTCAGATAAGAGATGTTACTGGAACGTTTAATGCCAGTAATAGTTTTACTATTACTCAAGGTATTGATATTTTCAATACTGATGTGGTTTTGGTTTACAGAAATGTTGGTGGGTCTTCTGCTGTTTGGCAATTGATACCTAAAACTTATTATTTGGATGATAATGTTAATTTTCCTGCAAACCGAGAATTAGATTATAACTTTGATTTTACAACGCAGGATGTTGAAATCAGAACTGAAGCCAACTTTAATCAGGCTACACAGATGACGGCATCTGAAACAAGTCAGTTTTTGGTAAATCAGACTTTTAGAATTGTATTGATTCCTGCAAATGCAAGCAAAAATGCGAATGCTTCACAGCCTGTGAATTTTGAAGATTACAATGCAGTAATCAAATATTACAATCTTGATGAGTCAAAAATAATCAAGACTAAAGTAAATTAATTAGAATATCTTTTCAGTTTTTTATAATTAAAAAGCTTCGGGAATTTTTCCGAAGCTTTGCTTTTTATATTTCAATCCTATTCCTGATCATCCAGAAAATGACCGAAGTAATCTTTTTTTATTTTTAAATATCCTCTGCTGCTGTCATTGGCGGGAATTTGTAAAGGAACTCTGGAATTAAGAATAATATTGCTATTTTCAACAAATTTCACTTTTTCAGGATTGTTGGTCAGAAGATTAATATTTTTTATATCCAAAATATTCAAGATGTCAATCGCAACTCCAAAATTTCTGTCGTCGGCCGGTAATCCCAATTCCAAATTAGCGGCAACTGTATCGAAGCCTTTTTCCTGAAGCGAGTAAGCTTTCAGTTTATTAATGATTCCTATATTTCTTCCTTCTTGGCGCAGATAAATAATAATACCGCCGTTTTCATGCATATATTTCATCGCAGCATCCAGCTGTTGCCCGCACTCGCATTTTTGTGAATGGAAAACTTCTCCTGTAATACATTCGGAATGGAAGCGTACATTTACGGGTTTTGAAAGGTCTGTATTTTCTGCAATGATAGCCATGTGTGGCATCCAGTCATCTGACTCTTCCGAGAAAGCAATCATTCGGAAATTCCCATGGTCTGTGGGAACATTAGCTTCCGCCTGAATTTTAATCATTTAATTGTTGGGTTATTTTTTATTACTGTTTATCGAATCTTCGATTACGGTAATATTGGTTTTTAATCTTACCAAATATCTGTTGAGAAGTTCGTCTTCGTCTTTATTAAGATATTTTCTCAGCTTTTGTATTTTTCTGTAAGATTTTTCTAGATTTTTGATTGTTCTGTTTTTTCCGGAAATATTCCCTGAATCTATTGCGTACAAGTAGTTCTGCAAAGTATATTTAAGAGAGTTTACCTCTTCGTTCAGGGCTGTATTCTTAAATTTAGGGAAAGTAGAAATAAGATTGGTAATTTCTGCTGCGTTTACGTTTTCTGTAATATTTATCGTTAAGCTCGCTGCCTCTGCTTCGGCTGTTTTGGCTTCACTATAAAAATTGTTGGATAACGGAGATGTGTTTAGCTTTTCCGTTGCGCAAGATAATGTAATTGCTAATATTCCGAAAAAAAATAATTGTTTCATTTTTGCCCCTTTTGGTAAAGGATTGGGTTAAGACTTTCATCGTTATACATTTTCATCTGTTTGTATACTTTCATCTTAACATCACCATTTTCAATATCGGTAAGCAGCTGACCAATCGATGTCGACAAGTCTTGTTTCTGATCAAGAAGTACATTTAATTTTGCCTGGCAATTTAAACGATGTTCTTCAGAAGCTGATTCTCTTTGAGCTTCCAATGACATATGATAAACCTTTAATGCAAGTATTGATAATCTGTCTACGGCCCAAGCGGGAGTTTCAGTATTTATTTTTGCATCGGGTTTTGGAGTAATATTTTTATATTTTTCTAGAAACCAACTGTCTATAAATTCTACCAAATCAGTCCTTTGCTGATTTGAAGAGTCTATTCTTCTTTTTAATTGAAGAGCGTCGACAGGATCTATGTTTTCATCTCTGATGATATCTTCCAAATGCCATTGAACAGTGTCAATCCAGTTCTTAGCATACAAAATACGTTCCAAACTATCTTGCGGAAAAGTGTTATTTATCAGTGTATCAGTATTGTCTGAAACATGGTAATCTTCAATAGATTTATTGAAGACATTCCATGCAGTTTCGGTAAAATTCATTTGATGTGAAGAATTTTTTAGTTGCTTGTATTGTTTGTTGTCGAAGATTGATTATCAGTTTTAGGAGCTGGTTTTTCTTCTTCTTTTACAGCATCTTTAAATTCTTTAATTCCCGATCCCATTCCTCTCATCAATTCCGGAATCTTTTTTCCTCCGAAAAGCAATAAAAGGATGATCGCCACAATCAGTATGTGTTGCCAAGATAAGGCTAATATTGTAAGTGTTTGCATGTCTGAAATTTTTACAAAGTTAAATCTTTTTTTAATATGAAACCCAACCCAAAGGATCTACCGGTGTATCGCCTCTCCATATTTGGAAATCAAGGGTAAATGATCCGTCAAAGTCTTGTGCAACGGCTCCTACTGAAGTTCCCGCAGACACTTGCTGGCCTTTCGAAACAGAATTGTTACTCAGATTTGAATAGATGGAGAAATAGTCTCCATGTTTTATAACTACTGTTTTTGTTCCATCTGACGCCGGCAATACTGAAGAAACTGTTCCCGGGAAAACGGCTTTTGCATTAGTGCCTTTTGTTACAGAAATTTTAATTCCGTTATTTTCTTCCACAATATTTTTAAATACCGGATGCGGATGTCTTCCAAATCGGTGTGTTATCGTTCCGTAAGCGGGCATTGCCAATTTTCCTCTGTTTGCTGCAAAATTATTGCCTGCTGCTGTCGAAACACCATAGTTGGTCATTGCTTTAGCTTCGGCTGCTTTTTTATCTTCAGTTGTTTTCTTTTCCAGTGCAGCTTCCGCTGCTTTGGCTGATGCTAATTTATTGGCTGCTTCCCTCGATTGTAAAGCTGCCTCGTCGGAAGCTTTTTTAGCGGCTATTTTTCTGGCTTCATCCCTTGAGGTGGCTTCATTTTTTGCCGCTTCTTCGGTACGCTTTCTTTCTTCTTCAGCTCTTTTTGCAGCTAAATCGGCTGCTTTTTTAGCTTCAGCTTCCGCTAATTTTCTTTCTCTTTCTAATGCTTCAGCTCTGGCTTTATTTTCTGCTTCTATTCTTGCTTTTTCTCTTTCGGCAGCCAGTTTTGCTAAGCGTATTTTTTCGGCTTCGGCCTTTTTGCGGGACTCTTCTTCCGCTTTTGCTCTTCTTATTTCTGCTGCAATGATAGATCTGATCTGTCCTTCAAGAGCTTTAGATTGAGTCTGTTTTTGTCGAAGTTCAACGGTAAGCTTCGATTCGTTTTTCTTAAATTCGTTTACAAGCTGTTCTTTCTGTGATCTTTCAGCATTGATGGTCGTAAGATCTTTTTTCTGATTGACCAGTAAATTTTCTTTCTCGGAGGCAGATCTTTTTTTCTGTTCAACAGACTTTTTCAATTCTACCGCAGCATTGGAAATTTCTGCCGCTTTTTTGTCTTGATAATCAGAATATTGCTTTAAATATTGCACTCTTCTAAGCGCTTCACCCAAATTTTTAGAAGAAAGAATAAATGTCACTTTATTCTGAACTCCTTTATTTTTATATGCATTGACCAAAACCTGAGCATAATTTTTTCTCAAAACGGCCAACTCACGATTTTGTCTATTGATCTCTAATTGACGAAGATAAATTTCATCTTCAATAAATCTTTTTTCTTTTTGAGTATTGTTATAAACTTTTTCTCTTAATGCTAATTTTTTATTAACGCTTGTGAGATAAGAGATGGAAAGTTTAGATTCATTTCTTGTTTTTGCTAATTCTGAATTTATTTGTGCAATTTGTTTTTTAAGCTCGGCATTTTGTTTCTGTAACTGCTCTTTCTTTTGCCCAAATGACAATGAGAACAGCAGAATTCCTATTAAAAAGCTAAATTTTTTAATCATTTAATCTCAATTTTCTTATAATTGGCTGGAACAGAATATGGTGTTTCCATTTTAGTGAAGCCAAATTTCGTATTTTCAATTAAAATCTGACTTGTTTTTGAGCCTTTTATAATTATTTTAACATATTGAGGCAGTCGCAGATTATTATCAAAGCTTTCCCAATTATCATATACGATTTCAACAGCGTCATCGGATTTCACATCCTGCAATTTAACATAATTTAAATTGTAATCATTCGAATATTGCATGTTGATTTTATATTCTCTTTCCTGGCCGTTTGTTACTATTTTTTGATTGACAATAGAAGCAAGCTGGTAGCCATCCGATGTTTTTTTAATATCTGAATTTCGGTCACCTACCAAAAGAAAGGTTCTGCCGAGAAGTATTTTTTCTAAAGTTTTATAATCTATAAAATTGATATTCAATAAGTTATTTAAATATTCAAAATCCGAATCGATATAATTTTTATTGTATTTGTCAACTGCTTTTATTCCTTCCGGAGTGATAATTGCTCTTGCCGCATTGAAAAATAAAAAATTAATATTTGACCATATTTTTTTGTCTCTCTCAATATAAATCGTAGCGTCAAGCGGGCTTACTCTGATGTTATCTGCCGTTATTTTACTGTTGATTTTTATATATTCAAAAGGTGGATGTATATAGATTTTTTCATAAAAAGTCAATCTGTCGGAAATGTTTTTTCCGTCAGCAGGATTTCCGTTTTCGGAATTTTGTATCTTGATGCTATCGTTTTCAGAAGCGCTTTGCTCGGCATTTTTCCTGGTTTTACAAGAAAATATAACCAACGCTGCAAACAATAACGTAATCCATTTTTTCATTTTCAATTTTAAATAATACTTTACAATATTAACGCCAAACCACACAAAAGATTTTGTGTGGTTTGGGTATAATTTATTTTTAAACAAAACTTTAGCCTTTGTTAAGAAAATCCAATACAGAATAATCTCCTAAAGAAATTTCCCTGGCAACTCCAAAATACTGCGCAGAATTTCCGATCATGGAATTGGAAAGATTTCCGTGGTTTATTTGTGTATTTTCCTGAATCAAAGAATCTTCAATATTTGAATTGATAATTACCGTATTATTTCCAACAGAAACTCCGGGACCAATTTTTGAATTTAAAATTTTTACATTTTCACCTATAAAGCAAGGCTGAATAATAAGTGAATTTTCGATAACCGCAGAAGTTGGGAAAGTTGACATTTCTTCTTTTTCGTAGTCAAGAATTTTGCTGTTTGTTTCTACGGTTGCGTTTTTATTTCCGCAATCCATCCAGTCGTTTACTTTTCCTAAAGAGAATTTGGCTCCTTTTGCCCTTAAATTTTCTAATGCTGTTGTCAATTGATATTCGCCACCATTTTGGATGTTATTATCCATGATATAATTGATCTCGTTCATCAATTTTTCAGCACTGTTAAAATAATAAATACCGATAATTGCTAAATCTGAAACAAAAGTTTGAGGTTTTTCAACGAAATCGGTAATGAAACCATAATTATCCAGTTTTACAACACCAAATGCTGAAGGATCTTCAACACTTTTCACCCAAATCACACCATCCGAATTTTTATCTAAAACAAAATCTGCACGGAAAAGAGTATCTGCATATGCGATAACTACATCACCCTGCATTGAAGCTTCTGCACATTTGATGGAATGAGCCGTCCCCAAAGGTTCAAGTTGATGATAAATGCTTCCTTTTGCTCCTAATTTTTCAGCAATTTTCAGCAAAGATTTTTCAACTTCAGGACCAAAATCTCCGATGATAAAAGCTACTTCCTCAATTTTTTCTCCGGCAACTTTAGCAATATCTTCCACCAATCTCTGTACAATCGGCTTTCCGGCGATAGGAATAAGTGGTTTTGGAACCGTCAATGTATGTGGGCGTAATCTGGAGCCGCGACCAGCCATTGGAACTATAATTTTCATATAATAATTTGTTTAATTAATATTTTATGCTCTTCTCAATATTTTATTGATCATCATTCTTTCATTGTAGGTTACAAATGCGATGAATAAAAGAAATAATCCGTTTCCTATTAAATATTTATCTCTGAAAAAGTAAAATGAAACCATCGAAATAGTTATTGACAAAAACAGATAAATGATAATTTTTTTTGTGTTGTAATGTATCGGATATTGTATTTTTCCCCAGATATAGGAAATGACCATCATGCTTGTATAGGTTATCAATGCTGCAAAAGCACTTGCCCAATATCCATATTCCGGAATGAAAGTAAAGTTTATAAAAATGGTAATTGCTGCTCCGATAAGAGAAATATATAATCCGACTCTTGTCTGATCAGACAATTTGTACCAAATGGAAAGATTAAGATAAATTCCTAAAAATAATGCTCCCAACATTACAAAGGGGATAATTTCAATGCCTTCAAAATAAAGTGGATTCTTAAGATATCTTTCTGAAATCCATTGAAGATTAACCATCAATCCGATGTAAATTAAACAGTTGCAGATCACAAAAACATCCATCAAAACAGCATAAGTTTTGTGATTGTTTTTGTCTTTAAAGCTTGAAAAAAAGTAAGGTTCAATTCCCAATTGATAAGCCTGACGGAAAACCGTAATAAAAGTCGCGATCTTATAAACCGCTCCGTAAACACCGATCTGATGTTTTGCTTCTTCTTTCGGAAGTAAATATTTCAAAAACTGCCGATCTAAAGTCTGGTTTACAATTCCTGCAAGTCCCGCGATCATCACCGGCCAGGAATAGCTCATAATTCTTTTCCAAAGTCCAAAATCAAATTTATGAAAGCCAAAATTCACAAATTCTTTTCCGACAATCGCTAAAGTGATAATGCTTTGTACCAGATTGGCAATAAAAACATAGCCGACGCCAATTTCGGGATCATATTTCAGTCCTAAAATTCCATTTGGATAATTCGGAAGCCATTCAATAAAAAATATCACCAAAAAATAATACGCTAAAGATCCTATAACTTTCGAAAGCATATAGGGTACAGGTTTCCCTTCAAGCCTTAAAACGGCTGACGGAATTGTAGCAAACGCATCAAACGAAAGAATAAAAAGGAAAATAACTAGATAATTGACCTGATCCGGAGTTTCAAAAGCGTTGGCGAGATCTTGTCTGAACACATATCCTAAAATAAGATAAATGAATCCAATCCCCAAAATGCTGAGCGCAGAAGTAGACACCAAAGTTTTTTTATCAATATCGCCTTCTTGGGCAAAACGGAAAAAAGAAGTTTCCATTCCATGGGTCAAAAAAACGGTAATTACTCCCGCAATCGAATACCAATCTACAAAAGGTGAAGATGCAGAAGGTCCGAATGCATTGGTAACAATGGGCGCAATAAGGAAAGGGAAAATCCTCACCAAGACCGAGCTCAGGCCGTATACAGCAGTTTGTCCAAATAATTTCTTGTACAAATTTTATTTTTTAAAGTGCAAATGTAAATATTAGAATTCACAATTTTCTGACTTATGTTTAAAAATCATTTCTGAAAATATTAAATTTGTGCAATACAAAATCTTTACAACTAAAAGTAAATAATGAAAATCCTCATAAAAAATGCTAAAATCGTCAACGATGGACAGATCCTTGAAAGCGATATTTTAATCGAAAATGATTTAATTTCTAAAATAGATTCAAATATTTCTGAAAATGCAGACCAAATTATTGATGCCTCCGGAAAATACCTTTTGCCCGGAGTAATCGATGATCAAGTACATTTCCGTGAGCCGGGACTGACTCATAAAGGTGATATTGAAACTGAATCCAAAGCTGCAATTGCAGGAGGAATCACAAGTTTCATCGATCAACCCAATACGGTTCCGAATGCTGTAACGCAGGAATTATTAGCAGATAAATACGAGATAGGTTCTCAAAAAGCATACGCTAATTACGGTTTTATGATGGGCGGAACGAATGATAATTTAGAGGAAGTGTTAAAAACAAATCCAAGAAATGTTCCCGGAATTAAATTGTTTTTAGGTTCATCAACAGGGAATATGTTGGTTGATAATCCTGAAACATTAGAAAATATTTTTAGCAATACAAAAATGCTGATTGCTGTTCATTGCGAAGATGAAGCAACGATTAAAGCCAACACTCAAAAATATTTAGATGAATATGGTGAAGATATTCCAGTGAAATTTCATCATTTGATCAGAAGTGAAGAAGCTTGTTACAAATCTTCTTCAAAAGCAGTCGAATTGGCGAAGAAAACAGGAGCAAGACTTCACGTTTTTCACCTTTCAACAGCAAAAGAAATGGAACTTTTCAGAAATGATATTCCTTTAAAAGATAAAAAAATTACCGCAGAAGTTTGTGTTCATCACCTGACTTTTACGAATGAAGATTACGACACAAAAGGTGGATTGATCAAATGGAACCCTGCTGTAAAAACTCAAAAAGACAAAGATGCACTTTGGGAAGCGTTGCTGGATGACAGAATTGATGTGATTGCAACCGATCATGCGCCTCATACTTGGGAAGAAAAACAAAATGTTTATACAAAATGCCCTTCCGGAGCACCTTTGGTTCAGCATTCTTTGGTTGTGATGCTTGAAAACTATAAAAATGGAAAAATTTCTTTAGAAAAAATCGTTGAAAAAATGTCTCACAATCCTGCAATTCTTTTCAGAGTTGAGAAAAGAGGTTTCGTAAGAGAAGGATACAAAGCAGATTTAGTTTTGGTTGATTTAAATGAAAATTGGACGGTTGCCAAAGAAAATATCCTTTACAAATGCGGTTGGAGCCCGTTGGAAGGAATGAATTTCCATTCTAAAGTCACACATACTTTTGTCAACGGAAATCTGGTTTATGACAATGGAAAAATTAGCGAGCAAAAATTCGGAGAGCGTTTGCTTTTTGAAGTTGAAGAATAAATAAAAGACTGCAAATTTGCAGTCTTTTGTTTTTTAATCTCTCGCAGATTGAGCAAATCTAGCAGATGATTAAGTAAATCTGCATAATCTGCCAGAGAATATTTATCTAACAATTATTCAAATTACTCAATCACAATACTTTCAATCGCCTTTTGCAAAGAAGATTCCATAATTCCTGGAATTGCTAAACCTTCTGCACGGAATACGCTTACATCTTTAACGCCATAAAACCCAAAAACATTTTTGATATAAGGAACATTGGAATCATACACCTGATAAGGACCTTCCGAATAAATATTTCCGGATGAAAAAGCGATGTATAATTTCTTATTATTAAGTAAACCTTTGGGTCCATTTTCGTCATAACTGAAAGTATATCCGGCTCTGGAAGTGTAATCAAAATACGATCTAAGTGCCGTGGGAACCGAAAAATTGTACATAGGAGATTCAATAATAATAATGTCAGCTTGCTGAAGTTCAGAAATTAATTGTTCGGAATAATGATTGATAACTTCCTGTTCCTGAGTACGATTTTCAGCAGGCGTAAAAAATGAATTGATGTGTACTTCTTCTAAAATTGGAGCGAGATGTTTCGTTAAGTCTCGCTCTTTTACTATACTTTCAGGATATTTTTCCTTAATTTTTTCAAGAACGGCATTTCCTAATTTTCTACTTGCAGACACTTCTATTCTCGGACTTGAGATGATATGCAAAATTTGTTTCATGTTTTAAATTTTAAATTTCTTTGACAAAATTATGTACATTTGCTTATCAAAAGTTAGTAGTGAACAAAAGGTTAGTGATAATCTTTGAGTTAGTTTTAAAATACGAGTTATGGAAAACTTAATTGATTTTGAGGAAGTAATTACGGTTGAAAAATGTCTTGGCCACCTTTCTTCGGTGGAAGATGCAATCTACGTCATCGGTGGAAAATGGAAACTGAAAATCATTATTGCTTTACATGAAAATGGTAATATTCGGTTTAATGAATTACAGAGAACCATTGTAGGAATTTCAGCGAGAGTTCTTTCCAATGAGTTGAAAGATTTAGAGTTAAATGGATTTGTAAAAAGAGTGGTGCACGCAGAAATGACACCAATAGTTGTGGAATATATTTCTACTGATTATAGCAAAACCCTGAAACCTGTTATTATAGCACTTTCCGAATGGGGAAAAACGCATAAAAATAATATCAAGCAAGATTATTTTAATTAAAAGACTGTCTAAATTCCAAAGGCGACATATTGGTTTTCTTCTTAAAAAGTGTACTGAAAGATTGAGAATGTTCAAATCCCAATTCGTACGCAATTTCACTTACCGAAAGTTCAGTTGTTGAAAGCTTTTCTTTCGCTTTACTGATCAGCTTTTCATGAATATGCTGTTGCGTGTTTTGTCCGGTTTGAATTCTCAAAAGATCACTTAAATAATTAGCAGAAAGATTCATCGCTTCCGCAATTTGATGAACTGTTAAAAGTCCCTTTTCGGATGATTCTGTATTGAAATAATCATTTAGATAAGATTCAAATTTAGTCAAAAGCTGGTGGGTTCCACTTTTTCTGGTGATAAACTGTCTCTCATAAAAACGCTTCGAGTAATTCAACAACAATTCAATTTGCGATAAAATAATTTCCTGCGTATGATGGTCGATATGTTGACATTCTTTATCAATTTTATATAAAATTTCGAGCAAATCATTCTCTTCATCTTCAGATAAATGTAAAGCTTCATTCACGGCATACGAGAAAAATCCGTAAGAAGAAATCGTCTTTGCCAAAGAATGTTTCAACAAGAAATCTTCATGAAAAATTAGAAGATAACCTGTATTTTCACAATCCATTGTCTTCAGATCAAGATACTGAACTTGGTTTGGTGCCGTAAAACTCAAAACACCTTTATCATAATCGTAATGTTGTTGTCCGTATTTTATTTTTCCGGTTGCATTCCGTTTCAAAGCGACGCAATAATATCTGCTCACAAAACCTTTCCAGACCTCATCTTCTATAAAAACACTTTCATGAAGATTGATAACACTTACCATCGGATGTTTTGGTTCGGGCAGAGAAAGCAGTTTGTGAAATGCAGAAATAGATTGTATGGTGTTCATGATTTTTAAGCTTTAATAATAATTTTTGGGCGCCTATTTCCGTCTTCCACTCCCGCTTTTTTGCTTCACAAAAAGAGCTCCGTTCAAGCCGGGGCGCAACAGTATTGCGTTGTTTTTCAACAATTAAAGATACAAATTAATAATCCAAAAGGCCCATACTGAATTCATCATAAGGCTTGCCGGTATCCGTTCCCAATGGGACAATATTTTCCAGCTTCTGAAGATCAGATCCACTTAAAACAATTTTACTTGCTTCAATATTTTGTTCAACATATTTCCTGCGTTTCGTACCAGGAATCGGTATAATTCCTTTGCTGATAATCCAGGCTAAAGCCAATTGTGACGAAGTAATTTCTTTTTCTTTTGCCAAATTTTCAATCGCTTCAACCAGTTCAATGTTTTTATGAAAATGTTGCTCCTGGAAGCGTGGAATTCCTCTTCGGAAATCATTTTCCGGTAAGTCGTTAACTGTTTTGATGTTGCCAGACAAAAATCCTCTTCCCAACGGTGAATAAGCGACAAAACCAATGCCTAATTCGTTCAATGTTTTGATAACACCTTTTTCTTCAACTGTTCTTTCAAAAAGAGAATATTCACTCTGAACTGCCGAAACAGGATGAACTGCATGTGCTCTTTTCACCGTTTCAGAAGAAACTTCAGACAATCCGATATAACCGATCTTGCCTTCTTTCACCAAATCGCTCATTGCTCCGACAGTCTCTTCGACGGGAACATTTTTATCGAGACGATGCATGTAATACAAGTCGATATAATCAGTTTTCAGATTTTTCAGGGAACGTTCAATCGATTTTTTTACATAACCTTTCGTTCCGTTAATTTTCCAGGTTATTTGCTCGTTGTCATCAATTTCCCAACCGAATTTTGTTGCGATGATATATTGGTCACGGTTTCCTTCAATGGCTTTGGCAATCAGCTGCTCATTTTTGAAAGGTCCGTACAAATCTGCCGTGTCGAGAAAATTACCACCCAATTCTAAAGAACGGTGAATGGTTGCAATTGCTTCTTTTTCATCGCTTTTACCATACATATCTGCGTCTCCAAAACCTGTCATTCCCATACAGCCCAAACCGATATTCGGAATGATTAAACCCTGATTTCCTAATTTTACTTGATTCAATTTCATATTGTTAAATTTTATTGATACAAAATTGATCAGAAATTAATGATTGGATGTATGCAAAACGGAGATTGTCGTATGCAAATTACGGATGATGACTAAATGATATTAATTTTGTTTCTCGCAGATTGAGCAAATTTTGCAGATAATTGAGTTGAAAAAAAAATCTGCGTCATCTGCAAAATCTGCGAGAGAATTTCTCCAATATTTGTCATTCTGAAAGAATCTAAAACAACGTAAACGGAGCTATGTTTAGATTCCACGCTTCACTTCTGAACTCCGTTCGCAGACCTTCAGTCTGTGCTCTGAGTGACAAACTACATGTTTATTTCTTCGGTTTAGCGCTCATATAAAATCTTAATTTCCCGCCATTCATAATATCAGAATGTTTCAATGTAAAGTTGTTAATTTCTTTTCCATTGAGAAGAATTTTTTCCACATATACATTCTTCGGACTTTGGTTAATCGTTTCAATCTCAAATGTTTTTCCGTTTTCTAAATTCAAAACAGCGTGATCAATTGCCGGACTTCCAATCGCATAATCTTCCGAGCCCGGAGCAACCGGATAAAAACCAAGCGAACTCAAAATATACCAAGCACTCATTTGTCCTGCATCGTCATTTCCACCCAATCCATCCGGACTTGCTTTGTATTGCATCTCCAAAATACGTCTAATCTGTGCCTGAGTTTTCCAGGGTTGTCCTGCCCAATTGTAAAAATAAGCAACGTGATGTGCCGGTTCGTTTCCGTGAACGTAGCCTCCGATAATTCCTTCTCTTGTAATATCTTCTGTATCGGCGAAAAATTCGTCGGGTAAATGCATTGTGAATAATTCATCCAATTTTGAAGCGAATTTTTTCTTTCCACCCATCATTTTAATCAATTCATCCGGATTTTGAGGAACGAAGAAACTGTAATTCCAGGAATTTCCTTCAATGAAACCTTGTCCGTGCGTGCTTAATGCATTAAAATCTTTTTTAAAACTTCCATTTGCTAAACGGGGACGCATAAATCCTATGGTTTTATCGAAATTATTTTTCCAGTTTTCAGAACGTTTGATGAATTGATTGTAAATTTCCGTTTCGCCTAAATGTTTTGCCAATTGCGCAATTGCCCAGTCGTCATAAGCGTATTCCAACGTATTTGAAACCGAAGTTCCGCTTTTTTCCGCTGGAATATATCCTTTATCGATATAATATCCGATGCCTTCATAATTTCTTTTGTTGGCAGTTTCAACACAAGCTTTTAAAGCTTCTTTTGCATCTCCGGTATAATTTCCTTTAATAATTGCATCTGCGACCACACTCACGCTGTGATAACCGCTCATACACCAATTTTCATTCGCATAATGTGACCAGATTGGCAACATTTTCATTGAATACTGATTGTAATGCGCCATCATCGATTTTACCATATCATTATTTCGCTTCGGTTGGATAATGTTAAAAAACGGATGAAGTGCACGATATGTATCCCAAATTGAGAAGGTTGTATAATTTGTAAAATCTTCCGCTTTGTGAATGTTTTGATCTAAACCTTTATATTCTCCATTGACATCGGTGTAAGTTGTCGGATTGATAAAAGTATGATACATTGCCGTATAAAAGTTCGTTTTTTCGGTCTCAGAACCTTTGATGACAATTTTATTTAGTTCTTTGTTCCAAGTTTCCTGTGTTTGAGCTTTTACTTGATCGAAAGATAAGTTTCCTGCTTCTTTTTCTAAATTTTCTACAGCATTGGCTTGACTTACAGGTGAAATAGCTAATTTAATTTCAATCGCTTCATTTTCATTAGTCTCAAAATCAAAATACATTTTCAGATTTTTTCCAGCGATTTCCGGAAAGTTTTTAGTCTGATCAAATTTTCTCCAAAATCCGCCATACACTTGTTTCCCGTCATAATTTTTCTGGCCGTAAGATTTAAATGGCTTTGAAAATGTCATCGCAAAATAAACCGTTCGTGTTCTTGCCCAGCCGTTGGTCTGTCGATAACCTGTGATGGTATTTCCGTTTTCTACACGAACGTAAGTCCAAACATTTTTACCATCGTAATTATAAATTCCGGCCATTAAATCAAGAATAATATGGGCTTGGTCAGATTTTGGGAAAGTATATCGGTGAACTCCAACTCTTGTCGTCGCCGTTAATTCTGCTAAAATATTATGATCGTCAAGCTTTACTTTGTAATATCCGGCTTCTGCTGTTTCGTTCTGATGTGAAAACCTGCTTCTGTAACCATTTTCGGGATTTGAAGCCGTTCCCGGATTTAATTGTAATTTTCCAACTGTTGGCATAATCAAAAAATCTCCTAAATCAGAATGTCCCGTTCCGCTAAAATGGGTTGAGCTAAAACCGGTAATGGTTTTGTCTTCATACCGATAACCTGCACAATATTTATAGACTTCACCATTATATTTTCCATTAACTTCAAAGGGAATTGAATCTGTTTCAGGGCTCAATTGTACCGCTCCGAAAGGTGCTGTTGCGCCGGGGTAAGTGTGTCCCATTTTTTCAGTTCCGATCAACGGGTTTACATATTGATAAAGTTTTTCGAATGTTTGGGATTTAAAATTTAAACTAAAAAATAATAATAAAAAGATTGAAACTCCTGAGTTTTTCATGAAAAAGTAAATTTTTGAATGATAAAAGTAATCAAAAAATAAAAGAATATTATTTATTACATTATTATTTTAAGTTTCATTCCGTATAATATTTACTATTTTTAAGACAAAATAAAATATATGAATCTATATACACAGCCGATGTTGCGGGAAGATGCGCTGAAAGATAAAGTTGCGATCGTTACAGGTGGCGGAAGCGGTCTTGGAAAGGCAATGACCAAATATTTTCTTCAATTGGGTGCCAAAGTTGTTATTACTTCCAGAAATTTGGAGAAATTGCAGACAACAGCAAAAGAGTTGGAAGAAGAAACCGGCGGAAAAGTTCTTTGCGTGGCTTGTGACGTAAGAAATTGGGATGAGGTGGAAGCCATGAAAGAAGCGACTTTAAAAGAATTCGGGAAAATTGATATTTTATTAAATAACGCCGCCGGAAATTTTATTTCTCCAACAGAAAGATTGACGCATTCCGCTTTTGACTCTATTTTGGATATCGTTTTAAAAGGAACAAAAAACTGCACACTTTCCATCGGGAAACATTGGATTGATTCAAAAACTCAGGGAACGGTTTTAAATATCGTAACGACTTACGCCTGGACTGGTTCGGCATATGTTGTACCGTCCGCTTGTGCAAAAGCAGGAGTTTTGGCAATGACAAGATCACTTGCTGTTGAGTGGGGAAAATATAATATTCGTTTTAACGCCATTGCGCCTGGACCGTTTCCTACAAAAGGTGCGTGGGACAGATTGCTTCCGGGTGATATGAAAGATAAATTTGATTTAGCTAAAAAAAATCCGCTAAAAAGAGTTGGGGAACATCAGGAGCTGGCCAATCTTGCGGCTTATCTAGTTTCGGATTTTTCGTCTTTTGTAAATGGTGAAGTCGTAACAATTGATGGCGGTGAATGGTTGCAAGGTGCAGGAGAATTTAATATGCTGGAAGATATTCCGCAGGAAATGTGGGATGCGCTTGAAGCGATGATTAAAGCTAAAAAATCAAATTAATTATAATTTTTAAATATAATTAAACAAAAACAAAAACAAATATAAAATTAACAATTAAAAAAAAATATAAAGCTTTTCTTTTAAAAGAGAAGCTTTAATTTTGTCTCATTAATTTTAAACAGATGAATATGAATTTCAGATTTTCAGTTGTATTGCTGATGTTTTTTGCACTTGGATTTTCGCAGGACCTAAAAGTGATGAGTTTCAATATCAGACTTCAAATAGAATCCGATAAAGAAAATGCTTGGACGGAAAGAAAACAAGATGCGATTGATTTAATAAGTTATTATCATCCTGATTATTTCGGTGTCCAGGAAGCACTTCCAGAGCAGATGAAGGAAATCAAAGACGGATTGAAAAATTATAATTATGTCGGTGTAGGAAGAGATGATGGTAAAGAAAAAGGTGAATTTTCTGCTATATTTTATGATACAAACAGACTTCAGGTTGTAAAATCAGGAACTTTCTGGCTTTCGGAAACTCCCGAAAAACCTTCTAAAGGTTGGGATGCTGCGTACAACAGAGTTTGTACTTATGCAGTTTTTAAAGATAAAAAATCAAGAAAAGAATTTCTTGCGATGAATCTACATTTTGATCATGTCGGAAATGTTGCGAGAGTAAAATCTGCTGATCTAATTTTAAAAAAAATTAAAGAAATTAATCCTAAAAATTTACCAATAACTTTAAGTGGGGATTTCAACTTAACAGATAAGACGGAGCCTATAAAAATTCTTTCGCAAAATCTGAAAGACAGCTTTTATCATTCAGAAAAGAAACATTATGGTCCTGTAGGGACTTTTACGGCTTTTAATGTGAATGAAATCCCAAAAGACAGAATCGATTATATTTTTGTAAAAGGGTTTAAAATAAAATCCAACAGGCATATTAACGACAGACGAGAAAATCTTTTGTATCCGTCAGATCATTTTCCTGTGCTTGCAGAGTTGGAATTAAATTGATCATAAAAAAGGCTTGAAACAATTGCTTCAAGCCTTTTTTTATTTGTTTTTTTTCTGTTTAGTAAACTCTTAAACCAGATCTTGGTCCTGTAGATGCTACTATAGCCTGCATTCTTGTCTTCTGTCCTGCTGAAAACATATACATAGCAGAATCATTCACATAATCCATATAATTCATAAACATTACAGACCTTTGTACTCCGTTACAAGTGTTGTATAGAGGGTAGCTTGGACTTCCTCCGTTTGATGTAGTTTGCGTAGGAGTGTCTGATACAAAATCATTTCCGCAAGTGGCATCTCCCCAAATATGTCTTAGATTCAAATAATGGCCAACTTCGTGAGTAGCCGTTCTACCTAAATTGAAAGGAGAAGATGCTCCTGTTTTTCCAAAATAAGGAGCTGCAATTACAACACCATCATTCCATAATCCTGAAGTTTCAGGGAACGTAGCATAACCAAGAATGGTTCGCCCTTGGCTTGTCATTTTTCCGACAACCCATACATTAAGATAGTTTGTAGGATTTGTAGCATCAATTCCGCCACTAGAGGCTTTTTTCATATCATCATTTGTTCTCCAGCTTTTGGCGTTTGTTTTTTTTCTGATGGTATTTACTAGAATAAACTTCACTTTTGTATCACCTGCTCCTACACTTTGAAATTCTGTAGGGATTTTGTTGATATCTGTGTTAGTTGCAGTAAAATCTTTATTCAATACATCAATTTGCTCTGCAATTCTTGCATCTGAAACATTTTCTGCTGTTGTATTGTAGATTACGTTGACGATAACCGGAATTTCTACAGTACCATCGGCGAGAACTTTTCCTAAAGCCTTGTTTTTTACAAATTCTTCTGTGCTGGCCTCTATAGCTTCATATCTTTTTTTAAGCTCCGGGTTTTGTAATAAAGCAGCATGTCTTATTTCTTCGGAAGGACATTCCCTTTTTGCAGCAAATGTAGATTCATTCTTTTCTAGCTCTTCTTTTTGTTGTGTAACATTGTCACTTTCACAAGATACTGTGAGTCCTAAAACAAGAACTCCGAATAGGATTTTTTTCATAAATTTTGGATTTGAAATTTTAGTTTAACGAATTTATATTAATATAATTTAATACGCAATATGTTTTTTGTAATATTTTATTAAAAAAGTATTTATAGTATAATAATTTTAGTATAATATGTTTTTATAGTTTTAAATGTTTTTGTTTACACCGTAGTTTTAATCTTTTATTACTTAATCATGGTTTGACTTATTTATTGAGTTTTGTGTTGTTTAATGAGAATTAATGTTTATTTTACATGGTTTTTTGTTAATTTATAATTTTTAACACCTTGAAAAAGACAATAAAAAATCAGCATTTGCCAAAACTTGACAAATGCTGATTAAAAATAATGTATATGAAAAAACTACTTTACATGTCTGTCGGCCTGAAAACCAGACCTGTTTCCTCGAAATAATCTAATGTAATTCTGTCGCCGTCATTCACTGTTCCTGCGAGGATTTCTTTTGATAATTTATTCAAAACTTCCTGCTGAATTACTCTTTTCAAAGGTCTTGCTCCGAAAACAGGATCATAGCCTTTGTTGGTCAGATAATTCAGAGCGTCCTGCGTTGCGGTCATAATGATATTTCGTTTCAGCAATAGATCATTGAAACCTCTCAACTGATACTGAACGATTTTTCCGATTTCTTTTTTTCTTAAAGGATGGAATAATACCGTTTCATCAATCCTGTTCAGGAATTCCGGACGAAGCGTTTGTTTCAGTAAATCAAAAACTTCAATTTTAGTTTTAGCTACAATCTCATCCTGATTTTCCTCAGTAATATTTTCAAAATTCTCCTGAATGATATGCGAACCTAGATTCGAAGTCATAATGATAATCGAGTTTTTAAAATTCACAACACGACCTTTATTATCCGTCAACCTTCCGTCATCCAAAACTTGCAGTAACGTGTTGAAAACATCAGGATGCGCTTTTTCAATTTCATCTAAAAGTACCACTGAATAAGGTCTTCTTCTCACCGCTTCCGTCAATTGTCCGCCTTCATCATAACCCACATATCCCGGAGGCGCACCAACAAGCCTAGACACGCTGTGTCTTTCCTGATATTCACTCATATCGATTCTCGTCATATTGTTTTCGTCGTCGAATAAAAACTCAGCCAATGCTTTCGCCAACTCAGTTTTTCCAACTCCGGTTGTTCCTAAAAATAAGAAACTTCCAATTGGTTTTTTCTCGTCGCTCAATCCCGCTCTGTTTCTTCTAATCGCATCCGCAACCGCCTGAATGGCTTCTTCCTGACCGACCACTCTGTGATGAAGCTCAGTTTCAAGGTGCAATAATTTTTCTCTTTCGGATTGAAGCAGTTTTGTAACAGGAATTCCTGTCCATTTTCCGATTACTTCTGAGATATTGTCTGCGGTTACTTCTTCCTTAATCAATTCATTCTGATGGTTTTGCATCTCCAGTTCAAGCTTCTGCAAAGCATCTTCTTTTTCTTTTATTTTTCCGTACTGAATTTCTGCAACTTTTGCGTAATCTCCTGCTCTTGAAGCTCTTTCTGCCTCAAGTTTCAGAGATTCAATATCTTTTTTAATCGAGGTTAAATCCTCAGATTTTTGTTTTTCTTTCAGCCATTTAGCATTAATTTCGTTTCTTTCCTCAGAAATTTTCGAAATATCTTCTTTTAAATGGTCAATTTTTGTCTGACTTCCTTCTCTTGAAATGGCTGCTAGTTCAATTTCCATCTGCATTAGTTTTCTGTCGAGAACATCCAGCTCTTCAGGTTTTGAATTGATTTCCATTCTCAGTTTTGCCGAAGCTTCGTCGATAAGGTCAATCGCTTTATCCGGTAAAAATCGATCCGAAATATATCGTTGAGACATTTCCACCGCTGCAATAATTGCTTCATCTTTGATTCTTACTTTGTGGTGAGCTTCATATTTATCCTTAATTCCACGAAGAATAGAGATTGCCGATTCGGTGTCAGGTTCTTCCACCATCACTTTTTGGAAACGTCTTTCTAAAGCTTTATCTTTTTCAAAATATTTTTGATATTCATTCAAAGTCGTTGCACCGATGGCTCTCAATTCTCCTCTTGCCAAAGCAGGTTTCAGAATATTCGCAGCATCCATCGCACCTTCACCGCCTCCTGCTCCAACCAGAGTGTGGATCTCGTCGATGAAAAGAATAATTTGTCCGTCTGATTTGATAACTTCATTCACAACAGATTTCAATCGCTCTTCAAATTCACCTTTATATTTTGCTCCGGCAATCAAAGCGCCCATATCCAAAGAGTACAAAGTTTTGTCCTGCAAATTTTCAGGAATATCACCGCTGATAATTCTGTGCGCAATTCCTTCTGCAATCGCAGTTTTACCAACACCAGGTTCACCAATCAGAATGGGATTGTTTTTTGTTCTTCTCGATAGAATCTGCAAAACCCTTCTGATTTCTTCATCACGACCAATTACTGGGTCGAGTTTTCCTTCTGCTGCTAGTTCGTTGAAGTTTTTAGCATATTTGTTTAAAGATTGATAAGTCTCTTCTGAACTTGCAGAAGTTGCTTTCGAACCTTTTCTTAATTCTTTGATTCCGCCTTCCAAAAGACTTTTTGTAACGCCCATATCTTTCAGCATCTTCGAAACTTCTGAGCTGGTTTCCAAAAGCGAAAGCCAAAGATGTTCGATGGTCACAAATTCATCACCCATTTTTTTTGCGATGTTCGGCGCGTCCAACAAAACTTTATTTGCTGATTGTGAAAGATAAATATTTCCGCCCTGTACTTTCGGAAGTCTTTCTAAATTTTCACGGTTTCGCTCTCTTACCAAAGTGGCATCTGCTTCAGATTTTTTCAATAAGAAAGGCGATATATTTTCATCTATTTGAAAGATTCCTTCCAAAAGATGTTGAGGTTCTATTTGCTGATTTCCAAATTCCATTGCCACTTGCTGAGCGGCCTGGATGGCTTCCTGCGATTTTACGGTATATTGGTTTAAGTTCATATTATGTATATTTTTGATTTTCACTTTGTAATTTTAAATATAAGATTTTAAACATCAGATTTCAGACCATAAAAGTCTGATAAGTGCTAATTTTCAAAGCTAATGTTCTAATTTCTGATGTTCTCAATCTTATTTAATCATTTAATTCGGTTAACTTATCGCAAAAAGTATTCTATTGTTAAATTTATAAATTTTAAAGACATATTTTCCGAATATTGTATTTTTGAATTTGTTTTTGTTGTCAAATTTTCCGAATAGTGGTTTTGTTTTAAATTTAAAATGTACAATTTGACCATTTATTATTTTTTAATTTCTTGAATTAAGATTTAAAACAGAATAATTACTTTTGCAGTTATATCATGGAGCTTAAAGAAAAACAGAAGAAAATATTAGACGTTGCAGTAGAACTTTTCAAAGAGAAAGGGTACATGGGCAGCTCGGTAAGAGATTTGGCGACGAAACTCAACATAAAAGCCGCTTCTTTATATGCGCACATCCGTTCAAAAGAAGAGATTCTTGAATGGATTTGCTTTGGAATTGCTCACGAATTCTTTGCCCAGCTTCAGGAAATTAAAAACACAAATCTTCCTCCAAAAGAAAAATTAAACTTATTTATCGACAAGCATTTGTCTGTTGTACTTGAAAACCGTGATGTGACCCACATTTATTCAAACGAATGGAAACATCTGGACGGACGACTTCCAGAATTTGTCGAAATGAGAAAAAACTATCAGCTGGAGGTTGAACAATTTTTGCTTGAAATCTACAAAGCAGAAAACTGGGAACTCAAATCACCGACTTTTACCACAAGATTTATTCTTCATACTTTAAACAACTCTTATTTCTGGTTTAAAAGAAATACGGAATCTTCTGTTGATATCAAAGAGGAAATCAGAGATAAAATACTTTTTGGACTTTTAGGAAATCACGAATAATAAACTTCTTTTATCCTTATGACGAAGGAAGAATCTCTACAATTCTACAAAACCTCAGCCTCCACCTAAATTTATTTAGAATCATTCAACATATGACAAAAGTCATTAAAATTTGGTCAGTTAGAAAATCTTTTTTAAATTTACACCTAACAAATGTTAGTTAGTAATGGGGTTTGATGTTGAATATTTAAAACTTGACCAATTAAGAACTCTTCAGTCCGAAAGATTGAAGAATTTGGTTGTATATCTTGAAGAGAAATCAGATTTTTATAAAGGAAAATTTGATGAATTAGGAATATCAACTGAGGAAATAAGGACAATTGAAGACATTTTAAAACTACCGATTACCTACAAACAAGATTTAAGAGATAATTATCCGTTCGGATTATTTACTGTTCCAAAGGATGAATTACAAAGAATTCATTGTTCAAGCGGAACAACAGGAAAACCAACGGTTGTAGGATATACAAAAGAAGACGTTGATTTATTCAGTGAAGTGGTCGCAAGATCGTTGAATGCAGCCGGAGCAAAACCGGGAATGCAGTTACACAACGCTTATGGATACGGAATTTTTACGGGTGGACTTGGACTTCATTATGGAGCAGAAAAATTAGGAATGAGCGTCCTTCCGATTTCGGGAGGAATGACAACGAGACAGGTTGATTTAATCGTAGATTTTAAACCCGAAGTGATCTGTTGCTCACCTTCTTATGCTTTAACAATCGCTGATGAATTTGCGAAAAGAGGAATCTCGGCAGACGAAATCAGTTTAAAATATGCCGTTTTAGGTTCAGAACCTTGGACGGAGATTATCAGACATCATATTGAAGAAAAATTGGGAGTTCACGCAACCAATATTTATGGTTTAAGTGAAATTATCGGACCCGGAGTTTCGATGGAAGATTTTGAGGAAAAGGGTGGAGCTTACATTTGGGAAGACCATTTTTATCCTGAAATTTTAGACCCGATTACAAAACTGCCGGTTCCTTTTGGGGAAGAAGGCGTTTTGGTGATCACGACTTTAACGAAAAAAGCAATGCCACTTTTACGGTATTGGACGAACGATATTACGAGTCTTTATTATGAAGAAAACTCAAAAAGAACCATGGTTAAAATGAAACCAATTCTTGGAAGAGCCGATGATATGTTGATTGTAAGAGGCGTAAATGTGTATCCAAGTCAGATTGAAGAAGCGTTTTCGCATGTGGAAGGCGTGGTTCCGAATTATTATTTGACACCCATTGAGAAAGAACAAATGTGTGTTGCCCTTGATATTGATTTGGAAATCGACGATGAGTTTGTGAAAGCGCAACAAATTGAAATTAATACCAATCATTATGCTATTTTTGTCGGAAACTTTGGAAAAAGTATAGAAAACGAAATAAAAAAACGAGTAGGAATCACCACGAAAGTGAAAATTCATGCTCAAGACAGTTTGCCTAAGTGCGAAGGTGGAAAAATTAATAGAATACTAAAAACAAAATGAATTCATTTTATAAATTAAAAACGGTAAGGGTTCAGAAAGATACCAACGATGCAGTCAATGTAGCCGTTGAAATTCCTGAGGAACTGAAGGATAAATTCAGATTCAAGCAGGGGCAGTATCTTAACTTCCGAATGATGATTGACGGAAACGAAGAGAGACGTTCTTATTCTATCTGCAATGCTCCAAGTGAAAAAAGCAACACGCTGGAAGTATTGGTTAAGCTTTTAGAAAACGGAAAAGTTTCAGGTTATTTCAATGAGCATCTTCACATGGATGAAGTTCTTGAAGTGATGCCTCCGATGGGCGGTTTTCATACATCTTATCACCCGACAAATGTAAAAACTTATGTTGGTTTGGCAGCAGGAAGCGGAATTTCTCCGGTGTTGTCAAATATTAAAGAAAGTCTTTATCAGGAACCAAATTCAAACGCTTATTTGTTCTACAGCAACCGAAGCATGAATCACGTGATGAAAAAGTCCGAGATCGATAAGTTGGTTGAAACTTTTAACGGAAGACTGAAAGTTGTTTATTTAGTAAGCCGTGAGCAACATGAAGATCCGATTTTTGAAGGACGAATTTCTCCTGAAAAATTAGATTTATTATTTGAAAGATACGCAGATATCGATGTTAAAGAATCTACATTCTTCATTTGCGGCCCTTCAGAGATGATTAAAGGGATCGCAGATTATTTAAAGAAAGATAAAAAAGTACCTGCTATTCAGGTTTTGTTTGAATATTTTACCGCTCCGGACGAAGAAAATTCTGAGGAAATGAGCGATGAATTCAAGGCAATTGCTAACTTAGAAAGTATGGTAACGGTCATTATCGATGATGATGAATATTCGTTTCACCTTAATTCTAAAAAAGAGAGTATCTTAGATAAAGCATTGAAAGACAATCTTCCTGTACCATTTGCTTGCAAAGGAGGAGTTTGTTGTACGTGTAAAGCGCAGGTTTTGGAAGGAGAAGTTTTCATGGAGAAAAATTTCGCGCTTACCGAAGATGAAGTAGCCAGAGGTTACGTTCTGACGTGTCAATGTCACCCGACAACAAATGTGGTGATGCTTAATTATGATGTATAATTAAATTAATGTAACAATATATCAATTTACCAGTGTAACAATCATTGGTACATTGTTAGACTGATACATTGTTAAATTGGAAAAATTATGGACTTAGAAAAATTCGTACAATACGTACACGACGAAAATAAAGTAGAACCGAAAGATGTAATGCCCGATGATTACAGAAAACTATTGGTTCGTCAGATTTCACAGCACGCACATTCTGAGATTGTCGGGATGTTGCCGGAAGCGAACTGGATTTCCAGAGCACCTTCATTAAGAAGAAAAATGGCTCTTTTAGCTAAAGTTCAGGATGAGGCAGGTCACGGTTTGTATCTTTATTCTGCGACTGAAACGTTAGGAAATGGAACCATCAGAGCTGACAGAGACGCAACGTATGAAGATATGTTGGAGGGAAAAGCAAAATATTCAAGTATTTTCAACTATCCTACATTAAGTTGGGCAGATATCGGCGCGATCGGTTGGTTGGTTGACGGTGCTGCAATCATGAATCAGGTAATGTTGATGGGGAATTCTTACGGTCCTTACTCAAGAGCGATGGTGAAAATCTGTAAAGAAGAATCTTTTCACCAAAGACAGGGTTACGAAATTTTAATGGCGCTTTGCCGTGGCACAAAACAGCAGAAAGAAATGGCTCAGGCTTCGTTAAACCGTTTCTGGTGGCCAGCTTTAATGATGTTTGGTCCAAATGACGACAGTTCGCCAAACTCTAAAATCTCTATGAATTACAGAGTAAAAAGAGAAAGTAACGACAGTCTTCGTCAGAGATTTATCGACGTTACCGTTTCTCAGGCTGAGTTTTTAGGATTAACCATGCCGGATAAAGATCTGAAATGGAATGAAGAAAGACAACATTACGATTTCGGAGAACTTCCTTGGGATGAATTCATGGAAATCTTAAAAGGTAACGGACCTTGTAATAAGAAAAGATTACAGACAAAAGTAAAAGCACAGCAGGAAAACCTTTGGGTAAAAGAAGCGGCTATTGCTTTTGCGGAGAAACAAGAAAAAATTTCAATATAACAATATACCAATGTAAAAATGTAACAATCACTGTCATGCTGAGCTTGTCGAAGCATTTCATTGGTAAACTGGTACATTGATACATTGTTAAATTTAATTTTATTTATGGCAAATTTAGATATGTGGGAAGTGTTTATTCAGACTAAACCGGGATTATCTCACAAACACGTTGGAATTGTACAGGCGCCAACAGCAGAAATGGCTTTGCAGAACGCAAGAGACGTGTATACAAGAAGAAAAGAAGGAACTTCAGTGTGGGTTGTACCAAGTAAATATATTGTGACTTCAGAAGGAATTGATAAAGAAGCATTCTTTGATCCGGCTGATGATAAATTGTACCGTCACCCGACGTTCTACGATATTCCTAACGATGTAAAAAACATGTAATGAGCGCATTATTCAATTATTTATTAAAGTTTGCTGATGACAGTTTCATCATGGGACAAAGATTGTCTGCATGGTGCGGTGAAGGTCCTTATTTAGAGGAAGATATTGCATTGACAAACATCGCATTGGACGAACTTGGACAAGCCAATAACTTTTATGTTTACGCTTCAAGAGTGGCTGATAACGGTAAAAGTGAAGATGATTTAGCATTTTTAAGATACGAGCATGAATACGTAAATGCACATTGGGTTGAACTTCCGAATGAAGATTATGCTCAGACGATTCTTAAAGTTTATGTTTTCTCCGTGTATCAGAAATTGATGTACGAGGCATTATCAAATTCGGCAGATGAAGAACTTTCTGCGCTTGCCCAAAAATCGTTGAAAGAAGTGAGATATCATTATACTCATGCTTCTTCTTGGATGAAAATTTTCGGACAGGGAACAGAAGAAAGCAAAATGCGTCTGGAAAGAAGTCTTGAAAATATCTGGGAATACACCAAAGGTTTATTTGCAAAAGTGGAAGGAGAAGATGATTTAATTGCTTTAAACATCGCTCCAAATGTTGATGCTCTTTATGAAGATTTCCTTTCTATTACACAAAAAGATTTTGAAGATTTAGGTTTAGAATATCCAGCAAATCCTTTTATGCAGCCAAAATCTAGAACGGGCTATCATACTGAATATTTTGGATTTATGCTTTGTGAATTGCAGTATATGCAGAGAGCATATCCGGGTTGTACGTGGTAAGTTTTTGAATGTAACAATGTAGCAGTTTATCAATGTAACAATTTTAAAAGTGAAATGTTAAACTGTCATTAATCATTCTTAATACTTTGTGGACTTAGCTAAGTGAAACGCCTTTGCGAACTTAAAAACAGTTAATAGTCAAAAACACTTTGCGCACTTTGCGTTTAAAAAAATTCAGATAAAAAGAAGATTGAAAAATCCTTTAGAAATATTAGAAATGGTTCCCGATCCGGAAATTCCGGTAATCAATATCGTGGAATTAGGCATTGTAAGAGAAGCAAAAGTTACCAGCGAAAATTCTTGTGAAGTAACGATTACGCCGACTTATTCTGCCTGTCCCGCCATGTTTACCATTGAGGAAGACATCATCAAGATCATGAAGGAAAACGGATGGGATGCAAAAGTGGTTACCAAAATGTTTCCGATCTGGACGACAGATTGGCTGACAGATGAAGCGAGAGAAAAACTCCGTGTTTACGGAATTTCACCTCCCGAAAAAGGAGCAGACGAACATCATATCGGGAAACCGAAAAAATGTCCGCGCTGTGGTTCTATGCATTCAAAACAGATCAGCCGATTCGGGTCTACATTATGCAAGGCTTCATATCAGTGTTTAGACTGTTTAGAGCCGTTTGATTATTTTAAATGTCATTAATAAAAAGAATTTTAGCAATATGATAATTCACATCATAATTAATTTCAGCAACCGATGAATTAATAGTAAATTAGAATATTATTAAAACCTTTAAAAAATATAAAGCCATGTACACACAACTTGATATTGAATCACATTTTGACGGTAAACTAAAAATCGCTTACCTCAATCAGCCTGATACTATGAATGCGCTTACAAAGCCGTCTTTAGGAGATTTAAAAGATTTTATTAAAGAATGCAGCGATGATCCTACGGTAAGATGTGTGGCGATTTCAGGAAGAGGAAAAGCTTTTTGTTCTGGTCAGAACTTAGATGATGCTTTCGTTCAAGGTAACGACCATCATGACGATGACATTATCAGAAGAATTGTAACCGATTATTACAATCCTTTGGTGCTTGAAATTACCCGTTGCAAAAAACCCGTGGTTGCTTTGGTAAACGGCCCTGCAGTTGGAGCTGGTGCAATGTTGGCATTGATTTGTGACTTTGTTTTAGCGAATGACAAAGCTTATTTTGCTCAGGCATTCTCAAATATCGGATTGATTCCTGATACGGGTGGGACTTATTTCTTACCTAAATTATTGGGAAGACAATTGGCTAATTATTTAGCATTTACCGGTAAAAAATTATCGGCTGAAGAATCAAAATCTTATGGTTTGGTTGCTGAAGTTTTCACTGAAGAAGAATTTAATTCTAAATCAATGGAAATTTTAGAAAAAGTTTCGAATATGCCAACAGTTGGTTTAAAATTAACCAAAAAAGCTTTCGCCGCTTCTTATAATAACTCATTGAAAGATCAATTGGAATTGGAAGGAGATTTACAGCAAGAAGCTGCAGAAACAGAAGATTTCAAAGAAGGGGTAAGTGCCTTTTTAGAAAAAAGAAAACCTAATTATAAAGGAAAATAAAAATTAATATAACAATGTGCCAATGTAGCAGTTTACCAATTGAGATGCTTCGACAAGCTCAGCATGACAGGGCGTAATTGTTACATTGTTACATTGATACACTGTTAGATTATGAATATAGGAGTTATCGGTGCTGGAACGATGGGAATCGGCATCGCACAAGTGGCCGCAACCAACGGATGCAAAGTTTGGGTCTATGACGCCAACGCAAAACAAGTAGAAACGGCAACCGTAGGTTTGGAAAAAACATTAACCAGATTGGTTGACAAACAGAAAATTTCATCAGAAAAAATGGTTGAAATTTTATCTAATATTTCCATCGCTACAGAACTGAAGGACTTCAAAGATTGCGAATTAATCATCGAAGCCATCATCGAAAATAAAGAAATCAAGACCAAAGTTTTCACAGAATTAGAGAAACACGTTTCTGATAATTGTGTCATCGCTTCCAATACATCATCCATTTCGATTACCTCTCTCGGTGCAGAATTGCAAAAACCGGAGCGTTTCATTGGAATTCACTTTTTCAATCCGGCTCCTCTGATGCCTTTGGTTGAAATCATTCCATCTCTACTCACAGAAAAGTCTTTAGCCGAAAAAATGTACAACCTCATGAAAGATTGGGGTAAAATTCCTGTTATTGCTAAAGATATTCCTGGATTTATTGTTAACAGAATTGCCCGTCCTTACTACGGTGAAGGTTTGAGAATTGTTGAAGAAAACATCGCCACTATAGAGCAGGTGGATGAAGCCATGAAAACAATCGGAAACTTCAAAATGGGACCTTTTGAATTAATGGATTTAATTGGTGTTGATGTGAATTTCTCCGTAACAACAACCGTTTACAAAGATTACTTCTACGACCCAAAATACAAACCATCTCTTCTTCAACAAAGAATGTCTGAAGCAAAACTTCATGGCAGAAAAACGGGAAAAGGTTTCTACGATTATGCGGAAGGAAGTTCAAAACCTGAACCTCAAAAAGATGAAGCTCTTTATCAACAAATATTTTTAAGAATCATTTCAATGTTGATTAATGAAGCGGTTGAAGCAAAAAGATTAGGTGTTGCCAACGATGAAGATATTGAATTAGCCATGCAAAAAGGCGTAAACTATCCAAAAGGATTATTGGCTTGGGGAAAAGAAATCGGTTATTCAAAAATTTCCGAAACCCTTCAAAATCTTTACGAAGAATACCAGGAAGAAAGATACAGACAAAGTCCTTTATTGAGAAAATTAAATTAAATAATTTGAAAACTAATTACCACATTCTCTTATTTTCAATTCTCAAATTGATTTAATTCTCAAATTAAAATTATGAATCCAAGACAGGTTGCAGAATATATGTTCGATCAGGATTATTTTTCCCAATGGATGAATATTAAAATAATCGAAGTAAAAGAAAATTATTGTTTGATAGAAATGCCCATCAAGAAAGAAATGATTAATGGACTTAAAACCGTTCACGGAGGCATAACCTTCGCTTTTGCGGATTCTGCACTGGCATTTTCGTCGAACAATACCGGAGATGCGGCAGTTGCATTGAACTGTATCATCAATTTTACCAAAGCTGGAAAAGAAGGCGATGTTTTCAGAGCTGAAAGTATGTTGGTAAACAATACAAGAAAAACCGCTGTTTACGACATTAAAATTACCAATCAAAACAACGACTTGGTTGCAAAATTCGTCGGAACTGTATATAAAATCGGAAAAAAAGTAACAGAATTATAAATAAGCAGTAAGCTTCAGGCAATAGGGAGTTAGCTTTTTTCGAAGCTGGTAAAGCCTACTGCATATAGCTTACAGCCTAAAGCAAAAATTATGAACAACGTATACATCATAGATTACATCAGAACTCCCATTTCAAAATTAAGTGGAGGTTTATCAGAAGTGAGAGCCGATGATTTGGCGGCAATTGTTCTTAAAGAAATCGTGGCAAGAAATCCTGAAGTTCCTGTTGAGGAAATTGAGGACGTTATTTTCGGATGCGCAAACCAAGCAGGTGAAGATAACAGAAATGTAGCAAGAATGGGACTTTTATTGGCTGGGCTTCCATACAAAATCGGCGGCGAAACTGTAAACAGATTGTGCGCTTCTGGGATGTCAGCGGTAGCAAATGCTTTCCGTTCAATTGCGGCAGGAGAAGGTGAAATTTACATCGCAGGTGGAGTAGAGCACATGACTCGTTCGCCTTACGTAATGTCTAAGCCAAGTACTGCTTTCGGTAGAGACAGCCAGATGTTTGACACTACTTTCGGATGGAGATTTGTAAATCCCAAAATGAAAGAAATGTATGGCGTGGATGCTATGGGAGATACTGCTGAAAACTTAGCGGAAATGCATAATATCAGCCGTGAAGATCAGGATAAATTTGCCCTTTGGTCACAACAAAAAGCCACAAAAGCTCAGGAAAGCGGAAGATTGGCAGAAGAAATTGTAAAAGTTGAAATTCCACAAAAAAAAGGTGAACCAAAAATTTTCGATAAAGATGAATTCATCAAACCAACTTCTTCAATTGAAGGATTAGGTAAATTGCGTCCGGCTTTCAAAAAAGAAGGCGGAACAGTAACCGCAGGAAACGCTTCAGGAATGAATGACGGAGCAGTAGCTTTAATTTTAGCAAGCGAAGAAGCCGTAAAAAAGTATGGTTTAAAACCAAAGGCTAAGATTTTAGGATCTTCAGTTGCCGGTGTAGAACCAAGGATCATGGGAATTGGACCCGTTGAAGCGACTCAGAAACTTTTGAAAAGATTAAATCTTTCATTAGAAGACATGGATGTTATCGAATTGAACGAGGCTTTTGCCGCTCAATCTTTAGCGGTAACAAGAAGTTTAGGATTAAAAGATGATGATTCAAGAGTCAATCCAAATGGTGGAGCGATTGCAATCGGTCATCCACTGGGAGTTTCCGGAGCAAGAATTATTGGTTCTGCAGCCATAGAACTTCAAAAACAAAATAAAAAATATGCCTTGTGTACGCTTTGTATTGGTGTTGGTCAAGGTTATGCAATGGTAATTGAGCGTAAGTAAAAATGACATCTAAACTTTTAGCGTTAAGCAAATTTCAAAATTACCGTTAAGAAAAGTTTTATGTTTGAGTGAAGCGAGTTTTAAACTTTTCAGGGAATTTTCAATTTGTAGCATAAAGTTTACAGTCTTGAATTTTTGGTTCTTTTGTTTCAAGACAAAAGAATTTAATAATAAAATTAAAATTATGAACATCTACTCATATCACGGCATTCGCCCCATCATAAAACCTTCCGCTTACATTCATCCACAAGCGGTGATCATTGGGAATGTGGAAATCGGCGAAGAGGTTTACATCGGTCCCAATGCAGTTATTCGTGGCGACTGGGGTAAAATTATCATCAAAGACGGCGCCAATGTTCAGGAAAACTGTACACTTCACGTTTTTCCGGGTATTGAAACGATTTTAGAAGAATCTGCACATATCGGTCATGGAGCAATCATCCATTCCGGACACATCGGAAAAAATTGTTTGGTTGGAATGAATGCTGTTGTGATGGACAAAGCCGTTATCGGTGATGAATGTATCATTGGAGCTTTGGCTTTTGTTCCTGCAAATTTCAGATGTGACGCAAGAAAATTAATTGTGGGAAGTCCGGCAAGAATTATCCGTGATGTTTCTGATGGAATGATCAAATGGAAAACGGAAGGAACAAGATTATATCAGGAACTGGCGAGAGAAGGAAAAGATGCAATTTTGCATTGCGAACCGTTTACAGAATATGTTGAGCAGATCCCTACGAAAATTGTGGACTACAGCATCTGGGATGATGTAAAATAGTTTATTCTCTTGAAAAAATGGGAAGTATTAAAAATATAAAAGACTTAGATAACTTACAGAAACTTCTTAGTGAACTTCCTGAATTCAAATATCAGAAAGAATTAACGAAGAAACTAGATGCCAAAAACGATGATTTCACTTATGAAACCATGTTAGAAATAGTTCTTTGGAAAACTAATAGATTTCCTGAAATTAATGATGATTTAATTGTAAAAATTAATGAGTTAAGAAGAGGATATGACGAAAGTTTGTCAGATTATATCTTAGTGAAATTATTAGATTCAAAAGGCTTTGATTTACCAATGGCTTCAACTTTTCTGAGATTTATTAATCCTGATGATTTCCAAATTATTGATCAGCGAGTTTACAGAATTTTATACGGAGAGAGTTTAAAGATTCCATTTAGTAAACCAAAGAAAATTGAATTGTATAAAAAATATCTTGTTGATTTAAAAGAAGCTTGTATTAGTTATGAAATTCCTTTTTCTACGTCTGACAGAATTCTGTATTTATTGGATAAACATTCAGAAGTTAATAAAGACCAAAAAATTAAGTATTAAATTTAAGTAAAAAGTGAAAAACTATATGGAAAAGTTAAAAAACTATATTCATGGTGAATGGGTAGAAGGTACCGGAAACGGAATTCCGTTATACAATGCCGTGACAGGAGAGCAGGTTGCTGTTTCGGATACAGAAGGGCTGAATTTTGAACAAGCTCTTGATTATGGTAGAACGGTAGGGTACAAAAACCTTTCTTCAATAACGTTTTACGATCGTGGAGAAATGTTGAAAAAAGTGGCGCTTTACCTTTTAGAAAGAAAGAAAAAATATTACGAATTATCATATAAAACAGGGGCAACACATGCAGATTCTTGGGTAGATATTGAAGGTGGTTTTGGTACGTTCTTCACCTATTCAGGATTAGCAAAGAGAATGCTTCCGAATACTCCGTTTTGGGTGGACGGTGAAACTCAGAAAATTTCTGCGAATGGAACTTTCTTGGGAACTCATATTTTGACGCCGAGCGAAGGAGTTTCTGTACAAATCAATGCTTACAATTTTCCTGTTTGGGGAATGTTGGAGAAATTATCGACTTCATTGTTGGCGGGGGTTCCAAGTATTGTGAAACCGTCTCCATATGGTTCTTATTTGACGAACGCGGTTTTCCAGGATATGATTGAAAGTGGAGTTCTTCCTGAAGGCGCACTTCAATTGGTTTGTGGTGAGCCGGGAAATATCTTAGATTATGTTCAGGATGGAGATTCTGTATTGTTCACAGGTTCTGCAACGACGGGTAGAAAATTAAAAGCTTTACCTTCTGTTTCAGGAAATTCTGTTCGTTTCAATATGGAAGCCGATTCTTTGAACTGTTCAATTCTTGGTTTGGATGCAAAACCCGGAACACCCGAATTTGATTTATTCATCAAAGAAGTTCGTAACGAAATGACAACGAAGGCCGGACAAAAATGTACAGCAATCAGAAGAATTATTGTTCCTGAAAACTTAATTGGTGATGTTCAAAATGCTTTATCTAAAGCTTTAGATCAAACTAAAATCGGAAGTCCTTTAAGCAGAGAAACAAGAATGGGTTCTTTGGTTGGAAAACAGCAGTACGATGAAGTTTTAAGAAAAGTAGACATTCTGAAAACTGAAAACGAATTGATTTACGACGGAAAACACGAACTGGTAGATGCTGATTACGAAAACGGAGCATTTATGTCACCAAAATTGTTCTTAAATGATTCTCCTTTCACTAAAAATATATCTCACGATGTCGAAGCGTTCGGTCCGGTTTCTACGTTGATGCCTTACAAAGATGCGGATGAAGCGGCTGCTTTGGCAAAAAGAGGAAAAGGAAGTTTGGTGGGTTCAATTGTTTCTCACGACGAGAAATTCGTTGCAGAAACTTCATGGAAAATGGCTTCTCAACACGGTAGAATTTTCGTTTTGAACAGAGATAACGCCAAAGAAAGTACAGGTCACGGTTCTCCGCTTCCTACATTGATGCATGGAGGTCCTGGTAGAGCAGGAGGCGGCGAGGAAATGGGCGGATTGAATGGTCTTCATTTCTTCCTTCAGAAAACAGCAATTCAAGGTTCACCTGATATTTTGACTGCGATTACGAAGGTTTATCAGCAAGGAGCAGAGAAAAAATATTCAGATAAACATCCTTTCCAGAAATATTTTGAAGATGTTGAGGTTGGAGATTCTCTGGAAACAGCAGGAAGAACGGTTACCGATGCAGATATCGTTAATTTCTCGAATGTTTCTTGGGATCATTTTTACGCTCACACAGACGCAACAAGTTTGACAGGAACTATTTTCGATAAAACGGTAGCGCATGGATATTTCATCCTTTCTGCGGCGGCTGGATTGTTCGTTTCAGGGAAAAAAGGACCAGTTATTGCGAATTATGGTTTGGAAAACTGTTCGTTCTTCAAACCTGTTTATGCTGGAGATACGATTACGGTTTATTTAACAGCAAAAGAAAAAATCAACCGTGGCGTAAAAGGAAGAAACATTCCTTCCGGAGTTGTAAAATGGTTGGTTGAGGTTGTTAATCAAAGAGATGAAATAGTTTGTGTGGCGACAATTTTAACTTTAGTTGCAAAAAAATCTCCTTTTATCGATTTAAATGTAAAGAATGTTCAGAAAATTTTAAACGGTTTAACTGAAAATACGCAACCAAATTGGGGCAAAATGTCGGCACAACAAATGATTGAGCATTTGGAACATGGCGTTTTGACGAGTCTTGGTGAGCCTGAAGCTGATCAATGTTTTACGGCTGAAGAGCATCTTGAAAAATATCAGGATTCTCTTTATGGGCACAGAAAAATGCCGAAAGATTTTATTGCGCCGTTCTTAAATCCGGATGGTTCTTTACCGGACTTGAAGCATAAAAATCTGGAAGTTGCAAAACAGTCTTTCATGGATAACCTGAAGAAATTTTCAATTTATTATAAAGAAAATCCGCAAGCAGAACACATGAATTTCGTATTCGGAAAACTGAACAAAGAAATGTGGGAATTATTGCATAAAAAACATTTTACACATCATTTTGAGCAGTTTGGATTGATTTAATTCAAAATAAGTTTACATTTATAATCCCTTTTAGTTTTAGCTGAAAGGGATTTTTAGTATAGTCAAATATGAAACCTATAACAATTCTGTTCGTAATTACTCTTATTATTTTTTCTTGCTCACAAAGTAAAAAACAAGAGACTAATGCATATATTCCAGAAGAAAAGTTTGTGGACAGTTTAAATATTGGACAAAAAGGCAAAACGAAAGTTGAAATTGAAAAATTTCATCGGAATAATAATGATGAAACATTTGTAATAGTAAACTTTTATAAACAGGATAGTGTTTGGAATTTTAAAAAGCAGAAAAATGTTGGAAATGTCTGGAGGTTAACGGATAAATTTTATTTTGATAAAGATGGAATAACGGGAATAGATGCTGCTTTGGAGGATTTCAATAATGATGGCTTTAATGATTTTACCTATAAAAGTGGTATTGCAGCTAGAGGAGGAAATGAAATAAGAACATTATTTATTTATGACCAAAAAAACAGAAGATTTATTCACATTAAAAATTCTGATAATTATCCTAATTTAAGTTTCAATTCTACATTAAACTGTATTAATTCATTAATTTTAACAGGCTCCACAACAACTGCTTTTTTAAGAATTAGAAAAGATTCTTTAGAGGAGTTTGCTCGGGTGGATGTTTCTGATAAAATTTTAGTTGAGGAAAAAGATTCACTAGGAGAGTTTAAAGTAATTGGAGAAGGCATATTTGAAGGTACTGATGAAGATTCTTATAAGATTTTCAAAAATTATAAACCTTTGCAATATTAATAATGAAAAATTTAGCAGATAAAATAATAGACTTTAACCAAAATTTAAAATACACGGGAAAGCTTCCCGATGATTTTCAGGTTCTGAATCCGTATTTAGATAATCCTGAAACAATGGTTGTCATGGAAAAGTTTTATCATAAATATTATAATGACTCAAACCAAAGAAAATTTTTAATCGGAATTAATCCAAGTCGTCATGGAGCAGGCGTTACAGGCGTTCCTTTCACTGATACAAAACGTTTGGAAAGTATTTGCAGAATAAAAATGGAATCGGCCCGCACGCACGAAATTTCCTCTGTTTTTATGTACGATGTAATTGAAAATTATGGTGGTCCGGAAGAATTTTACAAAGAAATTTATATCAATTCACCTTTTCCTTTAGCGATTGTAAGAAAATCGAAAAATGGCTGGCTGAATGCGAATTATTATGATGATAAAGAGCTTTTTAATGATGTAAAAGATTTTATGATCGAATGTTTAAAAAAACATATTAGCTTAAATCTGGATACTTCGGAAGTTTTTATTTTAGGAAAGAAGAATGCTGGTTTTATTTCCAAATTAAATCAGGAGGCAAAGCTTTTCGATAAGATGACGGTTTTGGAACATCCAAGATATATTCAGCAGTATAAATCAAAAGAAAAGCAGCTTTTTATTGATAAATATATTTTGGCTTTGAAAAAAATAAAATCCCTTAAAATTTAAGGGATCTTTTCATTTGTGTGAATAGAATGATGGAAACAGCTGTTTTGATAAAATCCCCGAAATAATTCAGGGATTTATCACGCTATATAATAATGGTGTGCAATCTGCTCAAATAAAGTTTCATGGTTATTAGTTTTTAACTTTAATGTTAAGCTTTTATTTAAAATTCTTATAAACACCTCAAAGGAACAACATAAAAATAAATGACAATACAGTAGAAAATACCAATTAGCAAATTCCGTATTTATACTTAAAGTTTTATAGGAAGAGAATATATTTCGTTTATAATTGCATAAATGACAATTCCGACAGTATTTTTAGCGCCAATTTTATCTAAAATCCTTTGTCTGTGGCTTTCTACAGTTCTTGGGCTTAGAAAAAGCTTTTCGGCAATTTCATGATTTGTATGTTCTTGGCAGATCAGTTTTACCACTTCTTTTTCTCTTTTGGAAAGTTCGTCAACCGTATCAAATAAAGATTTCTTTTTTGGAGGATTGTTCATGTAAGAAAAAAGCATGTTATGATCTTCTGCTGTGAAGAACACACCGTTCTTATGAACCATTTTGATTGCTTCGATAAAGGTTTTTTTATCAGAATTTTTACCCAAAAATGCAGAAACACCCAGCTTTACCATGTATCCTAAAATACTGCTTTTATAATGAGACGAAAGGATAATTATTTTAAGTTCAGGATATTTTTCTCGCAGAATTTCAACCAGCTCAAAACCATCCATTGGCTCCATTTGAATATCTGCCAACACAATATCGGGAAAGTTTTCTGAATCTAAAGTCTGTAAATTTTCAAGAAAATTATTTCCATTATTTGAGGTTAAGACAACAGATATGCTTTTTTCAAGAGAAAGGAGAAGTTCGACTCCTTCAAGGATTAGTTGCTCGTCGTCTACAATGGCAATTTTAGTTTTCATATTCAATATTTTGAGGAATTATAATGATCAGCCGGCTTCCTTTTTCAATAGTGTTTTTCCATTTGTAAAAGGCATTGACGGATTTTATACGTGATTCGATGTTTTTAAGTCCCATTCCTTTTTGGACAATTTGATAATCAAAGCTTTCTCCATTGTCGGATAAAATAACGGCTCTGTTTTTTCTGTTCTCTTTTATATAAACACTCATTTCCGTAGCTGCGGAATGCTTGATGACATTGGTGGTAAATTCCTGAATAATTCGATAAATCTGAACTTCAGTGAAAATATCTTTTTTCTGATATTCTGGGCTTACATGAAATAGAATTTTAATTTTGTTTGAAAGATTGGCGATTAATTCTTCAATATACAAAGCGAGTCCGAGTTTCTCCAGATTTACGGGATATAACGAGTGAGAAATGTTTCTCGCCGAATCTATAAGATCGGAGATCTGTTTCGAGATTACTTTTTCCGAAGCTTCTTTGTTGTTTACATCAAGATTATGAATCCACAAAGAAAGAATATTGAGCCGGTTGCCAATATCATCATGAATGAGGATTGCCATTCTTTTCCGCTCTTCTTCCTGTATTTTGGAACTTTCTAATGCAAGCTGTTTCTGATAATTAATTTCTGCCTGATATTGCAGGCTTTTTTCTTTGATAATGCGGTCTATAAAAAATTTGTAAGCCAACAGAATGAAAACAAATATAATTATCAAAACGATAATCAGAATAATAAAAAAGCTGATATTAAGTGTTATTTCTTTAATTTTAAAAATGTATTAATAAATGATATATACAATAAACAAGTAAGAATATTATTAATTCCCCATATCAAAGAAGCATTTTGTAATGAAAACAAAGACAATTGCTGTTGTAATATGAATGTGAAAACGGAAATAGAATAATACATGAAAATAAAAGCGTCTACCCATAAAAAGCGATTGTTATTCTGTACATTTTTTATCTCTTGTAATAAAGAATATCCTGCAAGGCAGATAATGACCATGTTCGAAAACACTTTACTGTAATCATTATTAAAATACTCAAAACACTGATCTCCTATAGAAAATAAAAAAGTAAAGATTATTATTGGAATAAACCAAAATTTAGATAACTCAAACTTTTTTATAAATAAGGATGTTAAAAGCAAAAAACTTCCCGAAATGTAAATAGGGTAAAGAAATGCAGTATTTTTTGAATGGAATATTTCTATCAGTGAGTTGGTAACAATTTCTATAATTAATATAAATAAAATATAAAATAAATACCAGATCTCTTTCTTTTGTAATAGCTTATTCTTCAAAATGCCTAAAAGACTGGTAATAAAAAGTAAAGCATAAGTCAAATATAAAGATGAGTAATAGAAATACTCCATAAATTTTATCTGTTATTTTAACAAAAAGGCGGACAAGGTCTTGCGTAATCATAAGTATTGGAAACGCTCAGATCCGAGCCAATTTCTCCCATCAGTACATTTTCTTGGAAAGAGATAAAAACCAGCGTCACAAGCATTCTTTGATAAATATCAGAAAATTTCAAAGCAAAAGAACATGTAATTTGAGTTGTTGCACTTCTGTCATGTAAAAGATCTTCTTTAGCAATAAAAAAGCGTTTGAAAATTCTTTTTCCTTCAAATTCGTCACATTCTCTTCGGAACCATTCCATTCCGGAGCCTCGCCATTCTTCAATTTCTTTTACGGCCACTTGTTGCTCAATCGCTGGACGGCTTAGGATAGGGAAATTAAGATCAGAATCTACAGAAGTTCTCGTAAGGTCTTTTGAGAGTACACTTCGGTTGATCAACGTATATTGTTGAATCTCTTTTAGTTCCAAATCATTTTCCAGCGCGGCCAGTATCAGGTAAGTATAACTTTCTAAAACTTTTACAGCTCCTTTACTATCTCTTGGAACCAAAATCATGATTAGCTGATTGTCTAAAATTCCGATATCTAATCTGAAATTCTTCGGATATTCATCTTCTCTGTTGATCTTGTCGATCTGCTCAGGTGACATTAAAAAAACATAAGATAAAGGAATAAGTTTTTCGATTTCGAAATAGTTTGAAAGGTTGTTTTCCCACTTCTGAATCGATGTGAGATAAGTTTCATTATTAAAATTTGGCATGTGATTTAGTTTAGCCATAAAAGTAAACAATTTAGATTTTTTAAACAAATATTAGAATTAAATAATATTATTATTACAACTGTTTATATTATTATAAAAAATATTTAATCATATACATTTATAATCAATTAAATAATAAAAAAAGGATCTGCTTTTTTGAGAAGATTGAAGTATTTTTGTTATTAAATAATTTTCAAATTCTATTTTAAAAATGAACGATTTTGTAACATCAGAAGTTAAAAACAATATTGCAGAAATTACTTTCGGAACCCTGAAAAGTAATTCTCTTCCCGGAGCTATTTTAGAGAAACTGGCGCAAACCATTTTGGATGAAGGTGCAAAAAAAGAAGTAAAAGCAATACTTTTAAAATCAGAAGGTGAAAAAGCTTTCTGCGCAGGTGCAAGTTTTGATGAGCTTTTGGCAATTGAAGAATTAGAAGCTTCTGAAAAATTTTTCGGGGGTTTTGCTAAAGTTTTAAATGCAATGAAAAATTGTGGGAAAATTGTGGTGGCAAGAGTTCAGGGAAAAACAACGGGCGGCGGTGTAGGAATTGCGTGTGGTGCAGATTATTGTTTTGCGACAAAAGATTCTGCTTTGGCTTTGACGGAAATCAACTTAGGAATCGGGCCTTTCGTAATCGGACCTTATGTGGAAAGAAAAATAGGAAAATCCCAGTTTTCTGCAATGGCGATTGATGCAGATTTCAGGTCAGCGGATTGGGCAGAACAACATAATATTTATCATTCGGTTTCAGAAAATATCGCCGAAATGGATTCTAAATTGGAAAAATTCTTGAATACACTTTCTTCAAGAAGTGAAGATGCTTTAGCTTTAATCAAAAAAGTTTCTTGGGAAGGGACGGATCATTTCAATGAATTGATGCCCGCAAGAATTCATATGAGCGCCAGTTTAATTTTGGAAGATTCTGCTAAGAAAAATATTGAAAGTATTAAGGAAAGGCTGAGAAATAAATAGATCCTTTTTTAAACATCAGCTGTTTTCAACGAAAAATTTGCTGTAATACTAATTATTTAGAAAAAATGCTTAATTTGAAGGTCGGGAAGTCTATGCTCATATAGATTCTCCGACTTTTAAATTAATATAATCTAATCTAAACAATGAGTATCTATTTAATTCTGACAATTTTGATAAGCCTTTCGGCCTTATTCGCTTACATTAATCAAAAATTTATCAAATTACCTTTCGTTATCGGATTGTTTTTTTTGTCGACGGTATTATCGATAGCAATTATTTCGTCACATTTTTTCTTCGGATTTGATGTGAGTTCTATTGAGATTTTTTTTGAGAATGCAAGAATTGATAAAATTATAATTGATATTTTGCTTGGTTTTCTTCTCTTTGCGGGTGCTTTGCATACCGACTGGCAGGACATCAAAGGACAGATAAGACCTATTGCCAATTATGCGATTGTAGGAGTTTTGTTATCTACCATTCTTATTGCAGGCGCTACCTATTTTATTTCAGGATTTTTAGGAATTGAAATAAGCTTTATTTATTGTCTGCTTTTTGGCGCTCTTATTTCGCCGACAGATCCTATTGCGGTTTTGGGGATTTTAAAAAAAGCAGGAGTTCCCAAAAAAACTGAATCCATCATTGTTGGCGAAAGCTTATTTAATGACGGAATAGGGGTTGTTGTTTTCATTGCGCTTTTGGATACTTTGAAAACCGGAGAATTCAGCTTTTCGCATTTTGGCGTTTTGTTTCTTCAGGAAGCAGTTGGCGGGATTATTTGGGGTTTGATTTTAGGGTATATTTTATATCTCTTTTTAAAATCGGTTGATCATTACGAAACCGAAATCTTACTTACGCTCGCATTTGTAATGAGTGGATATTATTTTGCTAATTATTTCCATATTTCAGGAGCTCTTTCCATGGTTGTGATGGGACTTATTGTAGGGAATTTCCGTACTTCTGTGGCAATGAGTGATATTACTCAAGAGTATGTTCACAAGTTTTGGGAATTGGTAGACGTTATCTTAAATGCTGTTTTATTTATCATTATTGCGTTTGTACTTGTTGTAATAGATTTTCAGGAAAGCTACATTTATTTGGGGCTGATTTCCGTTGCAGTTGTACTTATTATAAGAACTTTAGTTGTCTTTTTACCGTTAAAAATTCTTCCTAAAAAAATTGGGATTGGTAAAAATGATGCTAAAATTATTGCCTGGGGTGGATTAAGGGGAGGCCTTTCGCTTGCTTTAGTATTATCATTGCCCGAAAGCCCTGCTAAAGAAGTTCTTCTTATTGCCACTTATTTCGTTGTTTTGTTTAGTATTCTGATTCAGGGTTTAACGATCGAAAAGGTTGCAAAATCATTAAGGTAAAAAAAATCAAAAAACGTTTTGTTATATCAAAATAAAATATAACTTTGCAATTCAAAGTTCTTTTTATATGGAATCGAAAAACTATCACGAAGACTTATCACACATCCGCACGATGATGGAGCGTTCTTCGCGCTTTATTTCTTTAAGCGGCTTGTCTGGTGTTGGTGCAGGATTGGCTGCCATTATTGGTGCGATCTATGTTTATTTTGTTTTTCAACGTGAACAAATTGACTACTTTGATGGTGACAGAAATATTTTCAGCAAAGATTTAGTCTGGGAATTGGTCATTACAGGAACGGTAATTTTAATAGTTGCACTTCTCAGCGGATATTTTTTTACGGCCAATAAAAGTAAAAAGAAAGGGTTGAAAATTTGGGACGGTATTACCAAAAGACTATTGTTTACTTTTGCGGTTCCTTTGGTAACGGGCGGTATGGTTTGCCTTGCGCTTTTATATCACAATCTTTTTTCGCTGGTTGCTCCTGCTACGCTTATTTTTTATGGCTTGGCATTGGTAAGTGCTGAAAGATATACTTTAACAGACATAAAATATTTAGGATATTGTCAAATTATTTTAGGGCTTATTTCATTATTCTTTTTAGGTTGGGGATTGATCGCCTGGACTGTAGGTTTCGGAATTCTGCATATTGTATATGGCTTGATTATGCATAAAAAGTATAAATAGTAATATTTGATTCTAAAAAACTAATTCAATATACTAAATAACTGATTAAATTTAATATGATCAACATTTCAAAACTCAACAAAGAATTCGAAAGCCGTGTAAGATTGGGCATTATGTCTGTTCTCATGGTCAACGACTGGGTTGATTTTTCTGAAATGAAAAGCCTGCTGGAGATTACAGACGGAAACTTGGCAAGTCACAGCAACGCATTAGAAAAAGCGGAATATATTGAAGTGAAAAAAGAATTTGTAGGTAAAAAGCCCAAAACCTCTTATCGGGTAACTCAAACTGGAAGAACGGCATTTACAGAGCATCTTGATGCTTTAGAAAAATTAATAGCAAGATAAAAGCTATATTTTTTTTGAATTTTAACTTTGAAATACAAAGTACTTTATATAATTTAAAACTTTAAAAAATGATTACACAAAAACAAAAAACAACACTTATCTATTCTATTCCGGCAATTTTATTCTGTATTCCGGTACTTGGAAATATCTTTTCAAAAGAATTTGACTGGTCGGCTGCAGATTTTGTAATTGCTGCCGTACTTTTATTCGGAACAGCTTTCGTTATTGATCTCATTCAGAGAATTATCAAAAACAAAACCTACAAAATACTTTTATGCTGTATGGTTGTATTTCTTCTGCTCGTTACTTGGGTGGAGTTGGCTGTTGGTTTATTTGGAAGTCCTTTCGCAGGAAGCTAATTAATGAGAATAGAATTAATATTTTATTATGAAAAAACTACGCGTCCAATTCCTCCTTTTTGTTTACGACAAAACTCAAAAATTATACAGAAAATACTTTAAAAAGAAAAAAAGACAATGGCAATTCAATGAAAAGCAATTGTTGGAATTTCATAAAGACTCTTTAGGACGAAAGCTTGGCGAATTTTATCGTAAGCACGGTTTTACGATGATTCCCAAAATGGAAAATCACGATGTTCATCATTTGCTTACCGGTTGCGGAACCAATTTTGAAGACGAAATTGCCATGCAGTTTCTCCTTCTCGGAAACGGAAAAATGAATGCGCATCTTCTTGCTGCAATTGGTTTAGGAATAATTATTCTTCCCGAATATTACAAAATGTACATCAATGCATACAAAAAAGGTCAAAATATGAGAGCTTTTTATCATCTTGATTTTGAAGAGCTTCTATGGCAAAATTTTGAACACATTAAAGACTTTTTCAAAAACAAAGAAACTCAGGTTTCTTATTAACACAGCTTAGCCTTAACCTCAACCTAACTTTAAACTCATGAAAACACATCATTATATATTTCTTACAACCGCCTTATTTATCATCGTATTTTATAATGAAAATATAGGCCTCAATCTCGGTATCTTGGGAATCATTTATTCTTTGCTTACTATTTTTAGAACGTCTGAAAAAAACAGGACAAAAACTTTTTTGATTCTTTTTATCACAAGCATACTTTCGAGTGTCGCTTTTGCATGGTACGGAGATTTTCCTTCATTTTTGGCGGTTGTAATTTCACTTTTGCTGCTGTCTTACCGATCTCAAAACAGACGCATGAAAGTATTGCTGCTGATTCCTGTTTTTATAGTCAATTGCTTCACATTTATATGCAGGATTTTCAGTTTTGACGATTGGCTTCCTAAAAGAAATATGTCCGGAGTTTGGCAAAAAGCGTTGGCTTTTGTAGGAATTCCATTGATTTTGATTTCAGCTTTTTTTGAAATTTATTCGGCGGGAAGTGATCATTTTGCCAGCCTTTTTACTGATTTTCAGTTTGATATTAATTTTTGGCAATTGTTCTGTATTTCTGTTTTAGGATTTTTTATCGCCTTTAATTATTGGAATTATTATGTAGAAAAAATGATTTATAAACAAAATCATATTCTAAATAATGATTTTCAGGATAAGCATAAAATTCAGAAGCCAACCTATTCTTTTTTAGATCTGAACACCGAAAGAATGAGTGGCGTGATTTCTTTCTTTTCATTAAATGTTTTGCTGCTGTTTTTTATCATTACATTTAATTATGAGCAGTTTTACGAAACCGTAAAAACACCGAGCCAGCTTTCTGAAGAAACGCACGAAAGAGTAGGCGCCGTCATCGTGTCAATTGTAATGGCGATTTTGGTGATTATGTTTTATTTTAAGTCAAATTTCAACTTTGATCCGAAAGCGGGTTTAATGAAAAATTTAGTAAAAATCTGGATTGTTCTGAATGCAGTTTTGGTAATTTCGGCAATATTGAAAAACACAGAATATATTGTCAATTTAGGCTTTACTTACAAGCGTTTTGGCGTGTATGCTTTTCTAATATTATCTTTGATAGGATTGACGTTGACTTTTGTGAAAATTCAGACTCAAAAAACAAATGCGTATCTTTTCAATTCGATGATTTGGTATTTTTATGGAACAATTTTAGCTTGCAGTTATGTCAACTGGGGCGGAATTATCACGTCTCAAAATATAAAACGAAGTAATTTTGATGTAAATTATCACCTCAAATCTGTTAATTTCAGTGAAAAAGCTTTGCTGAAATACGCTGAAGAAAAGCAAAATATAAAACTTAAAAAAGATATTTTGGAAAGGGTGAAAAATGAAAGTTCAGATACATTTCTTTCAAAAATCCTTTTCTACGAAACTGTTCAAAAATAATTAATTATGAAAAAATTAGTCTTGTTATTTATTCCTTTAATGATCATATCTTGTAAAAAAGATGCACCGGCTACAGAAATGACGGAAAGCGATTCTATCACTGTCAATCAGGATTCTTTAGGCGTTGCCCAGGATTCTTCTCCGGTCCGCAAAAACGATTCTGTGATCAATAATTCGCCCGTAACGAAAGAAGTTTTGCGTACAGGTGTGATGAGGGAAGAAAAAGACAGGGTAATTATAAGAATGGCTGATGGTGAGCGTGTGCCTTTTACGATTGGGGAAGAATTTACCAAAGATCACGATAAGCTTATTCTGAAAATATCAAATTACAGTAAACCACAGATTAAAGCGAAAATCGAAACTCAGCAAAAAGATTTTAATATAAGATTTAATCAGATCAAGCTGCCAAATGGACAAATGGATGGCCCTTTTATGAGAGAAATTACCTATAAAGTGCCTGAAAAAGGTGAAGTTTGGCTTATTATCGGAAAAAATAATATGGCAGACGGAAATACAACAGGGAGTTTTTCTGTAAGTGTAGAATAGAATTGGTATAGTTTCTGCAAATGATGTTTTATAAATAATTAGTATTATGAAAAATATATTTTCTATAGCAGTAATCGCTTCGGCAGCTTTAGTAAGTTGTGGAACGGTACAGTCGATTGTACAGAATACTTTCCCGTATACGGCAAATGTGCTGGTTTCAACCGGAGTACCTGCGAATAAAGAAATTTCTTCCACTGCTACGGCGACAAACGTACAATCTTGGTTTGGAGGAAACAACAATGCACAAATCAAAGATGTGAGAATTTCTGATGCTAAAATATCAGTAGTTACACCAACTGGCGGAAACCTTAGCGCATTGAAGTCTGTAAAGGTTTATATTTCATCAAGCGGTACAGGCGAAAGATTGGTGGCATCGCGTTCAGATATAACTTCAACCAGCTCCAGCTTGAATTTAGATTTAAACAGTACAGGATTTTTAGATGAAGTTGTAAAAAGTACGGGAGTTACCGTAAGAACAGTTTATGAACTGAAAAATCAGACCACATCGGATATGAATCTTAAAGTGACGCTTAATTTTTCAAGTGTTCCCGTAAGATAATTAATGATAAATTATATAAAAAAGGCTTTCTCGAACGAGGAAGCCTTTTATTTTAATTACATTTTAAATATTGATATTTCTGCAGACGTGTCGGTAAGTGTGGCAAGGTTTAAGCCTCCTTGTACAATGCCAAATCTGAGTATATCTCCTTCTTTTAATCTGTAAATATGACTAATTTGTCCTTGCGTAAGTGATACATTAGCTACGCCTAACGCTCCTAAATCCAATAATTCTACACCGCCAAACAATCGATAATCAAGCGGAGCCGGAGTTGTACTTCCCGGATCTGTCTTTGTGATAATCAAGCCGGGTCTGTCGCTGGATAAAACCTCTGCCGTAACTCCCTGTCCTGTTCTAAAACTGTAATCAATATGATAAATACCATCTGCCGGAACCGTATAATATCCATCCTGAGTTCCACTGTCATAGGTTACTTGCGCGGAAGGAATTTCTACCGTAAAGTCATTTGTGGTTGTGCTTCTAATGGGAATGGTTTTTACAGCAGAACCTAACAAATTGATTCCTAAATCTAACAATTCAAGATCGCCAGCACCTCTCGCAGCATACAGACTGCTGGTCGAAGCAAGATCATTGACTTTTACTTTGTTCCAAACTCCCTTTGTGGCATCAGGATGTGTATAATTGGCATCATAAACGAAAAAGCCGGTATTCAAAACACCTTGAGTCTTGATAGATTCCGTGGTTACAGGACTGGTTACGAAAATGATGGCTCCATTTTGTTCCGGGCCGTATACAGCATCTTTTTGACTTAATAAATCTCCGGAAATTCTCGGAACAATAATTCCGTCCGGTTGATTGAGGTCTGCTTTAGAAGTTACATCCAAAGTGGCTTTAGGATTTGTTGTATTTATTCCGACCTGCGCCGAAATATTACAAGCCAAAAATGGTAATAAAAATAAATAACATTTTTTCATAATTGTAAATTAGCTTTAGGGTGATAAAACTAGTTAAAAAAAATATTATTATGGTAAACATAAGACCTGATTTTTATCTTAAATCCTGTATGGTATTGATAATCTTAGTGTTCTTTTTGTATTCGAATGAATATTTTTCTTTTTGTATTGAAAGAAGATATCTGTTTTTTGCGGCAAAAAGGTTGAAAATTTACTGTAAACTGCTTTAAGTGTTAAATTTTTGTAATCGAATCCATCACAATTGTCACCGGACCATCATTGATTAAAGAGACTTTCATATCAGCACCAAAAATTCCGCTTTCTATTTTTAATCCCGACTTTTTCATTTCCTGTTTAAAATATTCAAAAAGAGGAATGGCTTTATCGGGTTTTGCGGCTTTTATAAATGAAGGACGGTTTCCTTTTTTATAATCTGCAATCAGTGTAAACTGGCTTATACAAAGTATTTCGCCGGAAATATCTGTTATAGAAAGATTCAGCTTGTCGTTTTCGTCTCCAAAAATTCTTAGATTTAAAATCTTCTGAATGAGCCAATCTGCATCGGCTTTTTCGTCGTTTTCGTCAATTCCGATCAAAAGCATTAAACCTTTGCTTATTTCACCGACAATTTCACCGTCGACTTTTACATTGGCCTCGGAAACTCTTTGAATAACGGCTTTCATTTAATTATAAAGATTTAAATTTTTAGTAGAAGGGTCGTAATTCCAGAAATAGGTTTTTGGCGGAAGCGAAGATCCTGAAGTCGGTTGCCCTGTAAGCATGATCCACGTAGCATTGTCTTTAGGGCAGATAATGCTGATGTTGTCTTTCACCTCCAGCGTTGTATCATTATCGGGGCAAAGATGCGGTGCATTACGATCATATACTTTAAAAGATGCAGGATTATCTGCTGTTCTTACAACAATTAATCCTCGGGTTCCAGATTGTTGTTCATCAACATAAATCCAGCCGCCGACGAAGTTTAATTCGTTATAAGCTGCAAGATTCAGATTTAGATTAACGCTGATTGGTGTTAAAGGAAAGCAGCTTACCGTATCTTCTCTGCTGCTGCATGAATTTATATTTAAAATACTGAACGCCAATAAGATGAAAAATAATATGGTTGAAAAAGTTTTTTTCATTTCAATATAAATTTTTATATATTTGTAAAACAATAACGATTAACACGCAAAAACATTGTCCGACAAATGTCGGATTATTTTTTTATACTAAAAACAAATTTTAAGATTATGGCGAGCTATGTAACTAAGGAAGGATTAGACAAAATGAAAGCTGAGCTGGAACAACTGGAAACTATTGAAAGACCAAAAATCACTCAGCAAATAGCGGAAGCAAGAGATAAAGGAGATCTATCGGAAAATGCAGAATATGATGCGGCCAAAGAAGCTCAGGGAATGCTGGAAATGAGAATTTCTAAGCTGAAAGATGTAATCTCTACTTCAAAAATTATTGATGAAAGCCAGCTTGACACTTCAAAAGTGTCGATATTAACGACGGTGAGACTGATGAATAATGATACTAAAAAAGAACAGATTTTTACTTTGGTGCCGGATAATGAAAGTGATCTGAAAACAGGTAGGATTTCTGTAAATACACCAATCGCAAAAGGTTTATTAGGAAAGGTAATAGGGGAAACTGCTGAGATTGTATTGCCAAACGGAAACAAATTGTCTTTCGAGGTGTTGGAAATCACGCTTTAAATAATTCATAACTATCAAAATGAGTTCAATTTTCACAAAAATCATTAACAGAGAAATTCCCGCTTTTATCATAGCAGAAGATGAAAATTTTATTGCTTTTCTTGACGCGATGCCTTTGGTGAAAGGTCATACATTGGTTGTTCCTAAAAAGGAAACTGATCTGATTTTTGATCTTGAAAGCGAAGAATACAAAAACCTTTGGAGTTTTGCACAAAAAGTTGCTAAAAAAGTAAAAAATGCCGTCCCTTGTATAAGAATAGGCGTGGCAGTTGTAGGACTTGAAGTGCCGCATGCGCATATTCATCTTATTCCTCTCAATAAAATGGAGGATATGAACTTTAGAAATGAAAGATTAAAATTGTCTGTTGACGAGTATACGGAAATTCAGAATTCAATAATAAATTCTTAACAAAATCAGAAGGTCGTGAAAAAGAAATTTTTTGCGATTTTCTTTAATTATATTTAAATAAAAATGAATCCAAATCAATGTTCTTTCTGTGGTAAGAAAAGAAATGAAGTACAAATGCTGATCTCGGGACAAAATGGCTTTATTTGTGAAAACTGTATCGAGCAGGCGCATTCCATCGTTAAAGACAGCTCTTCTCCGGAAGGCTATTCACCTGCAGAAACGATAGAAGAATTGAAAAAACCGAAAGAAATTAAAGGATTTCTTGATCAGTATGTAATCGGACAGGATCAGGCAAAAAAACAGCTTTCTATTGCAGTATATAATCATTACAAAAGATTGCTTCACGCAAAAGAAGAAAACCGAGAAGTTGAGCTTGAAAAATCAAATATCATCATGATCGGTGAGACTGGTACAGGGAAAACATTATTAGCCAAAACCATTGCTAAAGAATTAAATGTTCCTTTCTGTATTGTTGATGCTACGATTCTTACCGAAGCAGGATATGTGGGCGAAGATGTTGAAAGTATCTTGTCAAGACTTTTGATGGTTGCAGATTATGATGTGGAAAAAGCCGAAAAAGGGATTGTATTTATAGATGAAATTGATAAAATCGCGAGAAAATCTGATAATCCGAGTATCACAAGAGACGTTTCGGGTGAAGGTGTGCAACAGGGTTTGCTAAAGCTTTTGGAAGGAAGCATTGTGAATGTTCCGCCACAAGGTGGAAGAAAACATCCCGATCAGAAATATATACAGGTAAATACCCAAAATATTTTGTTTATCGCCGGTGGAGCTTTTGACGGAATCAAGGAAATTATCGAAAGAAGAATGAATAAGCAGGCGATCGGTTTTAGTTCAGAAAAAATTAACAAAGAAGGAGAGGATGAATATGTGTTAAAAAATCTTAATGCAATCGATCTTCGTTCATTCGGATTGATTCCTGAGCTTTTAGGAAGATTTCCAATTATTACTTATTTGGAAAAATTGACGAAAGAGACAATGATAAGAATAATGACCGAACCAAAGAATTCCATTACAAATCAATTTGTTGAGCTTTTCAAAATGGATGGTACCAAACTTGTTTTCACAGAAAGTGCCGTTGAAAAAATAGTTGACGAGACTATGGAAAAAGGCTTGGGAGCAAGAGGATTGAGAGGAACTACAGAGAAGGTTTTAGAAGATTATATGTTCTCAATAGGTGAAGATGATGAAATTATATTAACAGAAAATAATATTATGTTTAATTGAAGAATTAGCTTTTTTAATTAAAAAATCATACATTTGCAGGGAAGATTGTATTAACACTAAATATTAATATTCAAAATGAAAAAAAATTTATTAGCTTTAGGGCTTTTAGCAATCAGTTATTCTGTTCAGGCGCAGAATGTTCTACTACACGTAGATACTGATGCTAATATGTATGTAAGCAATGGAACGCTGCTATATAATGGCGGCGGACTCCAGACCAGAACTACTGGTAAGATAGAAAACAGAGGAAACATCATGGTTGTAGGATCTGCAAGTGATGTTTTTAAAACCCTTGATACTACTGGTGATAAGCTGGATGGCGGAAACATTGTTATGAAATTAACAGATCCTGCTAATCCGGTCACTTCCTCTTACGGCCAGCTATACATAACAGGTATAAGCCAGGCAAACATCACCGGAATCGTAGACAAAGAGTATGCTTCAACAAAACATGGTGCTTATCAGCAAATAGGTATTCCTTTTATTGATAAAACATTTGCTTCTTTAAATACGCAGTTTGCGGGGAACTTTAATAGCACAAGATGGAGTGGTAGAGAAATTCTTAAATGGAGTAATGCAAATGTAAGATGGGATGGTTCTATTATCCCGGCAGCACCAATTACAAGTGCTTCTACACCAGGTATTGCAATAGATTTAAACTCTGCAACTACAGCTCAGGACAGAACAGCTTATTATACTTTTGGAGGTGCTAACTTCAATCCGGAGATTCTTCATACAGTCACTGGGAAACCATATGCAGATGGAGTAACCGGACCAAATGTTGTTAATCTTACACCATCTTCCATTACTACTTATGGAGCTGGAGGTAATAATTCAAATATTTATCGCGAGAGATATAATACGTATATAAATGATGTATTTGATAATGCTGTTCCGTGGGTTTCTCCAACATTCGGAAAGTATATTTATCAATTCTCAAATCCGTATCTTACCAATCTTGACTTATCTTTAATAGGTTTTGACGAGACTACTACAGGGGCAACTATTGGTGACAATAATGCCATCTCAAATATTTGGGGTGTTGTTGTAAATCCTGCTAACGTTGCTTATAATTCTAACACAGGTACTACCTCAGGTTATGCTGCGGCACAGATCGTTACTTTTGATGAGAATACTAAAAAACCTGTAGGTAACTTTGATGCACTTATTATAAAGCCATTGGGTACTTTTAAAATTAAATTAAGAAATAGCACTTCGCAGACTCTTGATTTTGATAATTTAAGAAGATTCAGCACTACACCTAGAGCAGAAAATACTTCTTATACTGTTACTGCCAATAAAAATGGTAATAATAACACAGGAAGTATCAAGCAGTTAGGAGTTTTAGCATTAGATATCAATGGTAAGCAAATTGGAGAAACTTACTATGTTGTGGCTCCGCAGTTTGCAACTGGGCATATCAATGATCCAAGTCTTACTTCTGTACAGGCTATGACTTCTACAGATGCAATCATTCAGACATTTGAAGAGAATGTTAGCAACGGAGGGATTGATCAAAACTATTCATCAGCTTACAGATTATATATTAACGAAGCAAACGAAACTAATTTCTTAGGAAAGAGAGTTGATCTGAATGTTTTTGGTTCCAATGTTAAATTCTTGAAATTTGAGATTAGAGATAATACAAATCTGATTCAAAATGGAACTCATGCTCTTTCTAGTGGAACCGGTTTTTATTATACAACAGCCAGCGGGCAGCCTGTACAAGCAAAACAGGGTGATGTAGTTGCTGTAAACAATACAAACTATGGTCTTTTTTACGGATTGCCGCAAAATACATTAGATACGGGCAATGTGAAACCAACGTCTAGAACTTTGGTAACTTACAATCCTGATGTCAAAAATTATATCGTAAGATTTGATCCCGATTGGAAATCTGCATCTGTACAGGTATTTGATGCAAGTGGAAAGCTTGTCATTTCTGAAAAATCTGTGAAAACAGATTCAGATTATGTGATAAGACTTGATTCTTCAAATAAAGCTGTTTACTTTGTAAAAGTGGTAGACAACAGTGGGAATACAGTAAATGCTAAAATATTAATTAAATAAACTAAACTATGAATCTTTTCAAAAAAGGAATACTATTTACGCTGTTTTTGATATTTTGCAATTTATTACATGCTCAATCTGACGGACCGGGTGTTCCATGTTTTCCTGGAGATCCTTGTGATCCACCTGCTTCTCCAATAGATATGTATGTGTATGTTTTAGCCGTAATAGGAATATTGATGGTTACATTTTTCACAAGAAAATATAAATCTCAAAAAATATAAAAATTATATTAAAATATTTGAAACTCTCTGATTAATCAGAGAGTTTTTTTATTTTTACATTATGAAAAAAATTATTATACTATCGGGGTTATTATTTACATTCCATTTGCAGGCACAGTTTTCAGTAAATATCAAAGCGCCGGCGGATTTTAAAGAGCAAGAAGCTATTTTATACACGCTCAACGGATCTAAAGATATTATCGTTACCAAAGAACAAAATAAAAATAATTCATGGACTTTTAAATATCCCAAAAGCTATTCAGGAATGATGAAAATCTACCTTCCGAATACAAACAATAGTTTTAGCTTTATTTCAGAAAATAAAAATGTAGATATTACACTTGAAACGCAGAATAATAAAATTAAAAATGTAATCTACCAGGATGAGGCTAATGAACTGATGAACAGCATTCAGGAATCATCCCAGAAAAAAGAATTGATACTTCCTGCGCTTACCCAGATAAAAGAATATTATAAAGATAATACAGACTTTGGAAAAGCCTTAATTACCGAGATGGGAAGACTTTCCGGGTCTTCTTCAATTGACCAGGCAAAGCATCCTTTTGTCTACTATTATAACACCAATTATAACAAGTTTTTATCAAACGAAAACGCTAAAAAAGTTACTCAGGACGATATCATCAATTTTTTCGACAAATCAAATGATATGTTGGAAGCTTCGTCCTTGGTAAGGCCTTTGCTGGTTGCTTATCTCAACAATGGAGGAAATACCAATGTGCCGGCTTCTGTTGATAAACTATTGGATAGGCTGAAAGTTGAAAGCCCAAGAGGACAGACCGTTTTATCAGAGTTAATTGACATTTTTGATGTTTACGAAATGTCAGAACTTAAAAATAAATATTTAAATTTTGCAAAAAATCTTAAATGCACCATTACCGACAGATTGGCTTCTACTTTAAAAGCTAATGCAAATGTTGAAGTTGGGGCAACTTTTCCAAATTATAAATTTCAGTCGGCAGTAAACACAAATGCTAAATCTATCGCAGATGTAAAGGCAGACAAGAAAGTGATTGTTTTCTGGTCTTCTACATGTTCTCATTGCGAAAATGAACTTCCGAAGCTTTTAGAAAAATATACTGAGCTGAAATCTAAAAATATTGAAATTATCGGCCTTTCTTTAGACACAGATAAAGAGTCCTATAATAATAAAATCAAAGCTTTCCCGTGGATCAACGATTCGGAATTAAGAGGCTGGAACAGCACCTATTCTGAAACCTACAATATACATGCTACGCCTAGCTATTTTGTTTTGGATGCTAACAATAAGATTCTCAGCAAACCAGAGCATGTAGGCGATGTTTTGCAGTATTTAAGCATAAAATAATTTTGGAGATTTGTAAATATTTTATATATTTGCACCACCAAAAAGGCGAGGTAGCTCAGTTGGTTAGAGCGCAGGATTCATAACCCTGAGGTCACGGGTTCAATTCCCGTCTTCGCTACGATTTAAGCCACAGATTATTCTGTGGCTTTTTTGTTTTTATACATTTACATATTATACTTTCGCAAAAATAAACTTTGAAATTTTTAAATTAATTCAAAGAATTCAATTTTTAATAAAAAATCAAGCAAATAAATTTTGAAGCATCTTAATTAATATTATTGATTTATAAACTTATTATTTTACAAATTATATAGCTTAAAATTGCATTAAAAAGTAAATATTTTTATTTAATCGTTTATCGGTATAAAACTGTAAATCAAATAAATGGGATTAAAATCCCTAATAAACTTAAAAAGTCATAAAATTTTCTTAAAATTAGGCCAAATGATTGAAATGTATTTTGAAATTAAAAATATTGTCGTACTTTTACAGAGCCTTGAATGAGGGAACAAGTCAAGGTAATAAATTTTTTTTCATCATTTGTGTTTTTAGAATCGTATCGCCTGATACGATTCTTTTGTTTTTATACTTATTGCTGTTCGTAGCACACCAAAAGATTTACAAAATAAGAGTAAGTAACCGAACCCTCCTGCTGATTAGTTTTAAGAAAAAGGTTGTTTGTAAACCCAAAAAAATCAGTAAGCCAGCTCTGATGTTCCAAAGCAAATCGCTTTTCATTGGCTCTGTCTTTTTTCATGGGCGGAGAATAATTTTCCAGAATTTCATCTACAAAATTCTTGTCTTCAACAACGATTGAGTTTAAAAGACTTTTTAATGTAAAATATTCTGTGCTGTATTTAAGCTCGACATTTTGAGAATTTATTCCAATTAAATATCCGATAAAATTAGCTTCCTGTTCACGTGCAAAACCCAATTGATGCGAACTTTCATGAGCCAGTGTAAACGGCAGATAAGACGAAGGCAATTCGGCGTTGTATTGAGCTTCTGTGGTAAAAGGATTGTAATATCCCAATATGCCCGTGAAACTCATGACGCTTTTAAATAAACTCGGTTTAAAAGAATTAATTTCGTCATTTTTTTTATTTGAAATAAAATCCGGAAGTTTGTTTTGTCGCTTCAGAATTTCCTCTTGAATACTTTTTAAATCTGAAACTTTAAAAACACCTTTTTCATCTTCTTTTACAAGCTTTCTTGTTTCCCTGCATTTTTCAAGATATTTTATAGCCAGCGCTTTTCTTTTTTCTAAAGTGATTTCAGTTTTCGGAAGTTTGGCAATAATCGGAGTCTGAAAATAAAGCATTCCCCAAAAGATTTGATAAATAAAGTAGAAAATATTAAGAATGATTAAAATTTTTAAAAGAGACCGGCTTCTGCTTTTTTTTGGAAAACATTTAATAATAAAATACAAAAGGAAGGCTCCTAAAATAATATAAAAAACATCACCAACCGAAAAGGGAACCCAAGAGAATAAAAGTTGATGAAATTCTTTTTGTGCCTCAAAAAAGCTTTCAAAGAAAGAAACCGTTACTTTTAGTTTAGAAAATATAAAGAACAAAACAATTTGGACAACTAAAATAGCTGCCCAAAATCTTTTTTTATGATATTTTTTTATTGAATTAATGTGCGCCATCTGATTCTAAAACATCAACATTGATTCCCTGATTGCTCAATGCTTTTTTAGCCATATAAGCAAAAACAGTAATGTAAGCAAAACATAATACAGGAATAATATAAGAGCTGTGAATTCCAATAATATCCGAAAGTTTACCCTGCAAAGGCGGGATAATTCCTCCTCCTAAAATCATCATTACCAAAAATGCAGAACCCTGAGCGGTATATTTTCCTAACCCGGTGATTGACAAAGTAAAAATAGAAGGCCACATAATACTACAAGCCAAACCTCCTGAAAGGAACGCATAAATAGCAATGTTTCCTGTTGTCATCAAACCAACAATCATTGCAATTACTCCAAATAATCCGAAAATAATCAATGTGATTGCAGGCTTGTTTTTGCTGATTAAGAAAAGTATAACCTGTATTACGATACAAATAGCATAATAATATAAATGCGACATGTCTTTTTGTGCAATTACGTTAATACCAATAATTACTAAAAATGCAATAAATGGAACCACAATCGTAGCAATCATCTGCTGTTGCTTGGTTAAGTTGAAAACGCTGATCGCTCCCGTCCATCTTCCGATCATCAAACTTCCCCAATACATTGAAATATACGGAGCCAAATCGGAAGATTGATGTCCTCCGAATTCCGGTAAGCTCAATAATTCCCCCAAATTACTTCCGATGGCAACCTCCACCCCGACATAAGCAAGGATTGCAAGCATTCCCAAAACCAATTGCGGATATTTCATGGCTCCCCAACCTTCAGGTTTTCTTTTTGAGCTGATATTTGCAAAAAGAAGACAAACGACTACAGCCAGCAAAGCGCCACCAAGATAGATCATTCTGGTTCTTTCCAAAGGATGTTTTACTGTTGCTAATTCAGTTTTTTTAACTTCTATATCTTTTTGATAAGATTCTATTTTGATAAGATCGGCTTCGCTTTTTATCTGAGTATCAAGAGCTGTAATTTCATTATTTAAAACTTCAATTTTTTTGGCAGCATCAGAATTATAGCTTCCAAATACTGGAATGAAAAATAAAATAACCAAAACAGTCATTGCAATTAAATTCTTTCTTGCTTTACCCGCTTTTTCCATTGGTTCCGTAGAAACTCCGGCAGGAAGTCTTTTAGAAAAATAAAAAATTGCGGCAGCGATAAGAAATAAAGCACCAACAGCCGTGTAAAGCAAAATTACTTTATCAAGTGCCAAATGTTTTATCTGATCATCATCAACGGTTGCAGTTGTTCCGAAAAGAGCCAGTCCGACGATAATTGGACCGATGGATGTACCAAAAGAGTTAATACCTCCGGCAAGATTTTGTCGGCTGGTTCCCGTTTTGGGATCTCCCAACAATACGGCAAAAGGATTGGCAGCTGTCTGCTGTATAGAAAAGCCAAGCGCCACAACAAATAAACCAATGAGCATTCCGTAATATACATTACTTTTAACGGCGATGATCATTATAGCCGCTCCGACTGCGGAGAGCAGCAGACCGTAGACTATACTTTTCTTATAGCCCCATTTTCCTATAATATCGATACCTTTTATTGTACTGAAAATAAAAAGGAATAATGCGCCCAGAAAATAGGCCGTATAAAAAGCAAAATCGATCAGCTGAGATTGAAACTGGTCGAGAGAAAAATAATTTTTACAGAACGGAATAAAGATACTGTTCCCTGCTGCAATAAACCCCCAGAAAAAAAATACTAATATGAGCGTATAAAGTGCCGGGTAATTAGTTGGTTGATTTGTATTGGACATATTTGTTAAAAATTTCTTAATAACAAATATATATTTTTTCTTTGATTAAGCGTGTTCTGTCAGAGTTTTTTTTATTTCTCGGAAAGCCGCTTCTTTCAGTTCTTTTGGTGATTGTTTCGGCTCCATTATATCGTTAAAATAAACTTTTACTTTACCGGGATAGCCTTTCGAGTTATCAAACGGAAACATTTCTTTTAAGCCTATAAAAGTGAAGACCGCAATCGGAGAATGATGTTTTGAAGATAACGTAAATGCGCCGTCCTTAAAATCGTCAAGAATAATCGATGTATCGTCTGCAACGCCGCCTTCAGGGAAAATCACAATGCTGTTGCCTTCTTCCATTTTTTCTGCACATCTGCGGTAGACATCTGCACGGCTTCTGGCGCTGCTTCTGTCGACCATCACGCAGATTCTTTTATATATAGTTCCGAAAATAGGAATCTTTACCAGTTCTTTTTTACCAACATAACAAAGCGGATGATTGGGAAACAAAATACACGGAAGCATAATATCCATAATCGAAGTATGGTTGGAAATCACAACATATTGTATATTCTTATCAATTTTTTTATCGGTAAGATTGATGAGTTCGTATCTCATGCCCATTCCGTAAAACATTCCGTAGCACCAGATTCGGATAAATTTGTAAGCGTATTTGTAGGTTTTTTTTCTAAAAGATAAAATGTAAACAGGTAAACCCAATACGATTGTAAGAACAAATGCCAAAATAATCAGCCAAAATCTCCAGAGATAATTTAAAACTTTTACCACAGATCAACCATTAAAAATTACTTTCTTCTTCACAGAATAATTAAGGATGGAAACCAATAAAATTGCAGAAATTTTACTCAGCATTTCCGGGCTCAAGGTATAAAAAATTAAATCAATATTATCTTTAAATATAAAACTGTAAAATATCTGGAAAAACCCAAGACTGAATAATGTTGAAACAAAAGAAACAGCCATAAAATAAACAAATTCCCTTTTTTTGGAATGTTTTCCTCTTTCAAAAACAAACCAGATGCTCAGAAAATAGTTGGATAATATCCCGCAGCTTGTAGAGAAAATATTACTTAAAGGATAATGTATGCCGTGAAAATTCTGTTCCTGAAAAAATATCTGGGGAAGAAATGTGCTGAAAATCTTAAAACTTCCAATCTCTACAATGGCGCTGAGCCCGCCGGCAACGATAAAAAACAAGACTTGTTTGTGACGGAGTAATAATTCTTTCATTTATTTAGCAATATGCAAATTTATAACTATATGTTAAACAGTGAAAAAAGATGTTAAATTTTTTTTTAGATTGAAATTTATTTTTAAATTTAATTTTCATAACGAAAGAGATACACCTGATAATAAATTCATTTTCAACTTTTTGCGTTGAGGGTTTTTCTATCTTGTAATGCGTGATTGAGACACATTAGCTCAAATTCTATAACCACATAATCAAATTATTTGTATGAAATCTCAAAACAAATACAGGAAATTCCAGCTTCAGCAGAAAAATATTGAAGCGTTGGAAAAAGAAAATTCTCGTTTCAAAAGAGTCTATTCGGAGTACGAAAATATGTCGGATGAGCTTTGGAACCTTGAAAGCACCAAAGGAGACCCGCTTCCCGACGACTTTATCAACGCCATGATTGTGCAGGCTTCTTATCTTGAAGAAGAGATCGAAGACTGGCTGATACGGTTTAACCAAAAGAATAAGGATCTAAAAAATTAGTATGATCATTTGAAAGAAGTAAAAAGAGAGCTAAATTATTTAGTTCTCTTTTTTATATTTCCAATTTTGAAAAATCTGCTTATGCTTTAGACTTCAGATATTCTACCTCTTCTTTTAATTCTTTGATTTGTTGCTCGTAAGTCGCAATTAGTTTTTTAGAAACCTCAGAATATTCATTAAAAATATTGTCGTTGAAACCTTGAAATCCGTGTGCATTATCTTTGTTTTCCTGATTAAAATTTTTTTGCGAATCTGTATCCAGCAAATCATTCAATGGTGTTTCTAAGATCTTAGAAATATCAACCAGTCTTTCTACGGTAAGTTTTGTTTCTCCGGTTTCTATTTTTCGGTAAGCTGAAGTGCTCAGATCCAGATCCTGAGCCATATTCTCATAAGAGAAACCTTTTTTACTGCGGATCTCCGCTATCTTTTTGATGATCTTTTCCATAATAGTAATAATCTTTTTCGTAAAAGTAATGAATTTTCCGTGAAAGTGCATAGAGGTTTGATGTGAAAATTCTATTCTTGTATAAAATATTATAAAAAAAACCAAATGATGAAAAAAATTAACTCTTTAATGCTGTTTGCGTTGGCGTTTTTATTGATCGGCTGTAGAAATGATCAAATTACTGAAAAAGAAGCTTATAATAACAGCAGTGCATTTCAGTTGACCTCCAAAAGAATATCTGTTGATGAAAGTAAGCACAAGGCAAGGCTTCTTCCCGAAATAGAAAACGCTGAGACTGTGTTTAAGTCTCAAGCCAAGAGCTTTGGAAATACTATAGAATATAATAACGGCGTTTCTATCAACACTGATGATGTGATCTATATTGAAAACGGACCCAATTACCATACCTACACCTTTAATATCATAAGAGAAAGCGCGTCTGCAGATGCTCCTGTAGAAAACCTTTTGCTGTCACCGCTTCCCGATGGAAGCTATAGGGAGTTTTTGGTGACCTATCACTTTACGGAAGAAGAAAAGCAGGCGCTCTTATCGGGAAGTGATGTAGATCGCACTGGGAAGATGAGCATTACGGAACTTGAGAAAGGTACTTTTGGTAATCCTCTTGCTAAATCGTCTTCTTGCAATTATGAGACGGTAGATGTATATATACCCTGCGGACAAGGAGTACATAACTCCGGTAATGTTGGCTCTTGGGGAAGCTGCAAATGGCAATCTGAAGGCTTTTCTGCTCCTGTTTATTACAGTCTTGTGGCATTGGTTTGCACCGGCGGTTCCGAAAGTCCCGGTGATGGCACTCCGCCGCCGCCAGGGGGAGGAAGCAGCGGTGGCGGTGGCAGTATAGATGGCGACCCTCCGGCTCCCCCTAAAGACCCGTCATGTGAGATAGCACCACCAAGCAACCCGCAACCGGGGCTGGTAGACGGAAACGGATGCCCGATTGGCATCCCTACACAACCCATCCTGTCTAAACCGTTTTCTTTGATCGTGCGAAATTTCTCAGGCTTAAGTCCCGAGTTCTATAATGGCCTGGAAGCCTTCTACAATGCCAACAACCAAAGCTACGAAGCAGAAACATTTGTAATATGGGCATCACAATTTTCTACAGATAACACTTCTGTAACTTGGCCACAGTTTGAAAGTTGGTTTTTAACAGGAGATCAAATATTTAATAATAATTTGTTACAATTAATTACACAATATAGTTATAAGATTCCACAATATAATGTTTCGGATTATCCAGGAAAGAATCAAGGGCTACCTTTTAGTTGGTGGAATGATAATGATTATCTTACCAACAACTTTTCGTTAAGTATTGGAGCTTTTGAGGAGTTAACTGCCCAAGAAAAAAAATTGGTTGCTCTATTTCCTCAAGTTGCAACGATTATTTTCTTTAATAAAGACATTGCATTCAGCTGGACTCAACAGGAATTTCCAAATGTACAAAGTGCTCATAATAACAAAGCCGATGCATTTCGCCATGCTTTCTTTAACGCCATAAATACAAGAGATGTGTTAGGTATTCCTTTTATTTTACCAGCCAATAAAATTGTAAAACTTTTTTCTGATGCACATGAAAGTGAGGTGCCTTTAAGCCTATTTCTGGAGAAACAAATGGATATCCATAACAATCAGATCGGTATTGATCGATGTAATTCATGCACAACATTGACAGATCCAAATGATTTGGTAAGAAGTTACATTTTATACTATCTTAACAATGGTAATTTACTTCATATTTGGCCTCTAAATCCAGATACAAGTATACGTACAGATTCTCAATTATTCCCAACCAATCAACATTAATTAAAATGAACCGTTTAATTTTTCTATTAATACTAATTTATTTTCTTTTCACCTCATGTAACAGTAAATATGAGCAACTTACAATAGATGATGTTTCAAAAGACACATCGATTGTAGTATACAGTACATTCGAAAATCCCTCAACTTTTAGCTTTGAAGTTTCAGGGAAAATTGATGACACATGCAAAATTATGAACGTTCCTATATCGAAAAATGAGCTAAATAAAAGAATTCTGGTTGATTCATATTCTAAAAAAACAATTTTAGAATATGATAATTATAAAGCAAAAAAAGGTAATCTAACTATTTCATATTATTATTAATGCAAGCAATATGAAATTTTATAAAGCAATACTTTTATGTTTACTATTTGTATTAAGCGCTTGCAAAAGTAAAAACTCAATAAGTAATTATGTAGAATATGAACAATTTTATCATGAATTTAAAAAAGAATTAACCTACAAGTGTATAAATAAATATGCTACAGGATATCTAAAGGATGAAATAGTATCTGAAAATAAGACAGAACCATATTATTATCCACCACCACCTTTTTACATTAAGCAATTTTCATTATTACAAGATTCTATAGTAAATTCAAAACAAATTAATGGTAGAGTGTTGTATGATTGTATGAACAATTTTGATAAAAAAGATATTGATAAGCTCATTAAACAAAAATATAAGGAAAAAGCCTTAAATAATAATATTGAAGGAAATGATGGCTATTAATGTGATTACTAATTAAACTATGAAAAAATACATTTTATTATTATTTCTTTTTGCATATACATTTGGGTACTCATGTGTTTGCTCTTATTTGCCTAGTGTATTTAATATTTACAGTAAATCTGATTTAGTTGCTGATGTTACTATTATCAATGTACATCCTGCCGAAAATAAGAGCCTAAATAAAAAATTCTATATGGTAGATGTAAAATATAATACTATTTACAAAGGAAGAAAAGTTGATAGCTTTTATGTTTCAGGAAGCAAACTGATTGGTAAAAAATATTATGGACAAATGACCAGTTGTTCATTAGGATTGGAAATAGGAGATCGATTAATTATTTTTCATACTTATGGAAAAGTTCAGACCCTACATTATTGCACTCCAAGAATAAATGAAAAATATCAAAAAAAATTTTTAGAATCGAAAAAAATTCTGCAAAGTTTATCACATTTATCAACCAAGACCAACTATAAAAACTTCGTTGTAGATACCCAATTCAATTCTGAAACAGGAAAAGAAGCCCTCAATCAGTTTGATGGTATAAAACCGAAAAACTCTTTCGCGCTGTTAGAGATTACACTTAATAAAGATGGAACGTTCAAAAATGTAGAATATATAAAAAAGTTAGATTCACATTATGATCAGGAAATTTTAGATTATTTTAAATCATCAAAATTATTACATCAGCATAAGTTCAAATTTTGCGAAGACGAAAAATTCATTTTGCCAATACACTATTACAAACAAGAAAAGAATAACAAATCTTTTATTTCTACTGTTTTTTTGTAAGCTAAGTTTTATATGAAAAATAGAATAATAACAACATTACTATTATTTATAGGATTGAGCATGAATGCTCAATCCTATAAATCTTTTATACCAACAAAAGGTGAAATTGTTTTCAGGGAAATATCAAAAATTACAGACAGAAAATCTTTTGATGGAGCTTTGGAGCGTTCGAAAGAAAAGTTTATGGAATCTCTCAAAAAAACATTCCTAAAAGAAGAAGCAAGTGCAGGAAAGGAACATGAAATAGATCAAAATGTCGCTTTGGCATCCGAAATGCTTGAAACCTTACATTTTTCTCAAGGCTCTTCCCGTACTTACCATTTACGGTTTAATGGCTTAGAGATCGGTAGCTTAATTTTGGAGGGTGAAGAAGTTTTCACAGATAATGTATTTGTAGAAAACACTTATCCTTACTCTTTAAACGTAATCCTGAAAATTGTCACAGACAAGCAAAGTAAGAAAACAATCAACGGCTACGATTGCTATAAAGTGACTTATGAATATAAGGAAAATGATAAAGAAGGAGACGAAGATTACCTCCAATATGTAAAAAATACTATTCATAAACGTGAAATGTGGGTAACGGATAAGATAAAATCTTTATATCATCCTGTGATTTATGAAAAACAAATTTTAGAAAAATATTACCCTCTTGATATTCTGGAAACTCAAAGTGATATCAAGGGTTTTGAAAGAAAATTTATATTACAAAACATCACTCTTGAATAATAAAGCCGCAGAATTCTGCGGTTTTTTTCTGTATCAAAACCAAACTACAGTTGACAATGATTCAAATAAATAAATAAAATATTTCATAAACAATAACTTTTTTCACTTATAAATAATTTTTCACCAATTTTTTTCTCTAAATTTACTTTAGTTTAAAAAAATACAATTATGTCAAAAAATGAAACAGGGCATGCAAAAACCATTGCAAATGCCAACTTATTATGTATTCACATCGACGCATTGGGAGCAAAATACAATCCCGGCAATCCAAAATTACTTCTTGCAAATCTTCAAAGCATGTACAATGCTGCCTTTTCAGATCAGGAAGCTGTAAACAATTCCTTGGCACCGTATTCTCTGGCGGTAGATCATCGCGAAAAGCTTTTTGCACCGGTAAGCAAAAAAATAACAAAGCTTCGGAAAATGTATAAAGCTACAGAAGGGGTTACATCGCTTCAGTTAGAAGATTTTATGACTATTGCCAGAAAGCTGAAGGGCATCAGAAAAGTAAACCTTGATGATGCTATTGATCCGGAACAAAAAAATAAGCAGATTTCAGCCTCACAGATGAGCTACGATCTGCGTACAAACAATTACGATCTTTTGGTGTCGTTATTACAGAACACACCCGGCTATTCACCCAACGAAACGGAGTATCAGGTGGCTACCCTCCAGCAGGAAAAAGTACAGATGCTGCAGGTCACTCAGGCGGTTGCAGATTCTTTTGTCCCTTTAAATACGGCTCGTACACAAAGGAATCATACGCTTTACCTTTCAGAAGACAATTTAGTAGATACCTTCAACAAAGCCAAAGATTATATGTTTACAATTCTCGACGGAAACTCGGTACAATACAAAACAATCTCTAAGATCAAATTTAAAAAAGCATAACCGGACTAAAGGTTAAAAAAATCTGAATGTTCAAAAAAATCATGCATTCAACCTTATAGGTTTCCAAAAACCTATAAGGTTTTATTCACAAAACCTATTTTTTTCAGTTTGTCATCCTGAAAGGATCTCAACAGCGAATTAAAATACATAAGACATCTTTCAAAATAGATAAGGCATCTTTTAAAATAGATGAGGCATCCTCCAAAGTATATAAAGCATCCTCCGGAATCGATAAGCCTTTTGCAAAATGAAATATAGCTTCCGCCAAAATAGAATAACCGTTCCCTAAACCATTTCTCATGTTATCCAAAATAAATAAACCATCAGCCGGATCAGAATGACATATATCTCATGTCAATAATCTCTTATTTAAAAGATAAATTCATAATTTAGCACTCTTAAAATATGAAATATGGTTGCTATTGTTGATAGTGGTTCTACAAAATCAGATTGGGTAATATTAGACGAATTCAAAAATGTTTTTTTGAAAACGGAAACCATTGGTTTCAACCCCAATTTTATCAGCAAAGAGCTTATTGTTCCGGAAATAGAAAAAAACAACAGCTTAACTTCTCTCAAAAATTCTATTACCAAGATCTTTTTTTACGGTTCGGGATGCGGCGTGAAAAAAAACTGCGATACCATAAAAGAAGAAGTGGGTAAAGTGTTTTTCAATGCTTCCATCAATGTAAGAGAAGACCTCTTGGCGGCTGCATACGCGGCGTATCGTGGGAAGCCTGCCATTGTCTGTATCCTTGGCACAGGATCCAATTCATGTTTTTTTGATGGTGAAAATCTAAAAATAAAGCTCCCTTCATTAGGCTTTCTTATGGGTGACGAAGGAAGCGGAAGCGCTATCGGAAAACAGCTGGTGAGAAGATTTTTTATGCAGAAGCTTCCTCAGGATCTTCACCTTGAATTTCAGGAGATCTATAACCTGACGATTGATGAGGCTCTTAAAAATATGTATCATACCACAAGGCCTAATGCTTTTTTAGCAGATTTTAATAAATTTGTTGTAGAAAGAAAAGAACATCCTTATTTCAAAAAAATGGTTTTTGAAGAGATGAAAAGCTTCTTCGAATACCAGGTTCTTCCTTACGAAGAATCGAAAGAATCCGAAATCAATTTTATCGGATCTATTGCTTATTATTATGAAAAAATTTTACGTTCTGTAGCTTCAGAATTCAATTTAAATGTGGGGCATGTTGTACAAAAACCTATCGAAAGTTTAGTCAATTACCACATTAAATATATACTTTAAAAATAAAATTTTATGTCAAGTAAAACTCACCGCGACGAAAAGAACTTCAACCAAGCCGCGTTAGATTATCATAAAGCTGAACCCAAAGGAAAAATTGAGGTGATTCCTTCAAAACCACACTCTTCACAGAGAGATTTGTCATTGGCATATTCTCCCGGCGTTGCGGTTCCTTGTATGGAAATCCATCACAATCCTGAAACAGTGTATGATTATACAGGAAAAGGAAATCTGGTTGCTGTGATCTCCAATGGTACGGCAGTTCTCGGTTTAGGTGATATCGGTGCCGAAGCTTCAAAGCCCGTAATGGAAGGAAAAGGTCTTTTGTTTAAAATTTTTGCAGATATCAATGTTTTTGATATTGAAATTGATGAAAAAGATCCCGACAAATTTATACAGATTGTAAAAGGTATTGCCCCGACTTTTGGCGGAATCAACCTTGAAGATATCAAAGCTCCCGAAGCTTTTTATATTGAGCAAAAATTAAAAGAAGAATTAGATATTCCCTTGATGCACGATGATCAGCACGGAACCGCGATTATTTCTGCGGCAGCATTGATCAACTCTCTTCAGATTGCCAATAAGAATATCCAAGAAGTGAGAATGGTGGTAAACGGAGCAGGGGCAGCAGCTATTGCATGTACCAATCTTTATATTTCTTTAGGTTTAAAAAGAGAAAATGTATTGATGTGCGACAGCAAGGGTGTCATCAATCATAAAAGAGAAAATCTTACTCCCGAAAAATTAGATTTTATTGCTCAGACTGATATCGAAACTTTAGAAGATGCTGTAAAAGGTTCAGACGTTTTCATTGGTTTGTCTAAAGGAAACGTGATGACGCCGGAAATGCTGAGCAGCATGACAGAAAACCCGATTGTTTTTGCATTGGCAAATCCGGATCCCGAAATTGCTTACGATCTGGCTCTTGCAACAAGAAAAGACGTAATCATGGCAACCGGAAGAAGTGATTATCCTAATCAGGTAAACAATGTTCTTGGTTTTCCGTATATTTTCCGTGGCGCATTAGACGTTCAGGCAAAAGGAATAAATGAAGAAATGAAGCTGGCGGCAGTTCATGCCATTGCAGATTTAGCAAAAGAACCTGTTCCTGAAGCCGTTATTTTAGCATATAATGTTCAGAATTTACAGTTTGGAAGAGAATATTTTATTCCGAAACCTTTCGACAACAGATTGATTACCAAAGTTTCGGTTGCTGTTGCAAAAGCAGCCATTGAAAGCGGAATTGCAAGAAAAACAATTGCAGATTTTGACGAATACGAAAATCAGCTTCTCGACAGAATGGGAAGAGATGAAAAGCTGATCAGAATGATGCAGAGCCGTGCAAAGTCTAATCCGAAAAGGGTGACTTTAGGAAATGCAGAAGAATATAATGTTTTGAAAGCGGCGCAGATACTTTATGAAGAAGGTATTGCAAATCCTATTCTTTTGGGAGATAAAAAATACATCAAAGAACAGATGGAACGCTTCGGAATTACTCTTGATGTTCCGATTATAGATCCTAATGATGACGATCAGAAAGCCAACAGAAAAAAATACAGGGAAACGCTTTGGAAGCTTCGCCAGAGAAAAGGAATGAACGAATATAAAGCTAAAAGATATGTTCGCCAAAGAGATTATTTTGGGCCTTTGATGCTGAAACATGGTGATACCGACGCTCTTATTATTGGGTTTTCAAAAAATTACACTTCTGTATTACGACCTGTTTTAGAAGTTATAGAAAAAGACAAAGGGGTTGATAAAATAGCGGCTATGATGATGATCTTATCTGAAAAGAAACCTATTTTCTTTGCGGATACTTCGATCAGCAAAAATCCGGCAGCAGAAGATTTGGTGAATATTGCTAAAATGGCAGAGCTTACGGTAAAATCATTTGCTATCGAACCAAGAATCGCAATGCTCGGATACGAAAACTTTGCTGCAATCTCTGACACTTCAAAAAAAGTAGCCAAAGCAGTAAAAATCCTTCACGAAAAATATCCGAAAATGATTGTTGATGGAGAAATTCAGCCGGATTTTGCAATGAATGCAGATCATTTATCAGACTATCCTTTTTCAAAATTAGGAGAAACTCCCGCCAACACATTCATATTCCCTAACTTAGAAAGTGCCAATTTATCGTACAAGATCATCAGAGGAATGAAGGTGGCGCAGGTAATCGGACCAATTTTGATGGGATTGAAGCAGCCTGTACACGTTTTACAAATGCGCTCAAGCGTTGATGAAATTGTGAATCTGGCAACAGTTGCCGTTTTGGATGCGCAGAGAAGAGAGGCGAAAAAATAATAGGATCTATTTACATCAATATATTAACTCCAAATCTTTTTTTGGAGTTTTTGTTTTTTAGGCTATATCATTGAATTTGGTATAGCAAAACAAGTTAAATATCAATCTTATCTTAAATGAAATTAATAGTTAGTTTAAATTACTATATTTGAAAGTTATAAAAATAAATAATGATATTTTCTTTACAAGGTATTGTTCAGGAGCTTACACCCACTTATGCAGTTGTGAATGTCAACGGAGTGGGATATTATGTAGGAATTAGCTTAATGACCTCGCAGACGCTTACATTACATCATGAAACCATGTTATTTATACAGCAGATCATCCGGGAAGATGCACATCTGCTTTTTGGTTTTAACACTCGTTTGGAAAAAGAAATGTTTAATCTCTTAATAAGTGTTAATGGTGTTGGTGCTGTTTCAGCATTGATATTACTGTCTACTTTAAGTCTTTCGGAGATCGCTACGGCAATACTTTCCAAAAATAGTGCCGTGATTCAGAAAGCTAAAGGAGTTGGTGCCAAAACAGCTGAAAGAATCATTGTTGATCTTAAAGATAAAGTACAGAAATTCGGCACTGCGGAAGAAAATATTTCTTCGCTGGCAAATAATAAAATCAAGGATGAGTCGTTATCTGCATTAGAAGTTTTAGGAATTTCTAAAAGAATGAGCGAGAAGATTGCTGATCGCATTATTAAGCAAAATCCAAGCATTTCTGTTGAAGAATTGGTAAAACAAATTTTAAAAAACATTTAACATTTGGTGAAAAATAATAAGTTTCTCAATATATATTTAATCCTGTCATTTTTATTCTTATCAATAAATCTATCCGGACAGGAAAATCCACAAGGTTTTTCTATTAAAAAGGATTACAAAATAAGTGACCCTACTTACTACGAAGCCTATTACGACATTAGAACGGGGATGTATTATGTATATCCGAAAATTGGAAATACTGTCACAGGCCCACCAACAGCAATGTCGCCTGAGGATTACAAAGAATTTATGCTTGCCGAGCAGGCCAGAAATTACTATAAAGACAAATCTGAAAGATATAATCTCTTGTTCAGAAAAGACACTTCTGAAGCACAAAAAAAAGGTTTAATTCCATCTTTAACGATCAACAACAGGCTTTTTGAAACAATTTTCGGAAGTAATAAAATTGAAATTATCCCTTCAGGATATGCTTCTTTTGATTTTGCGGGATTGTATCAGAAAATTGATAATCCTTTAATTTTACCTCAAAACCGAACAAGTTTTACTTTCGATATCGATCAGAGAATTCAGTTGGGTTTGCTTGGGAAAGTGGGTGAAAACTTACAATTGAAAGCCAATTATGATACTCAAAGCGGTTTTGCATTTGAAAACAGGATGAATCTTGTTTGGCAGGCAAAAGGCAGCTGGAAAGATCTTCAGACCAAAGGTTTGGGAGATGTCAACAAACCAAGTGCAGGAGGGGAAGATAAAATTATCAAAAGGGTTGAATTTGGTAACGTAAATATGCCACTTTCAACCAGTTTGATTCGTGGTTCTGAATCTCTATTTGGTGTAAAAACTGAATTTCAATTAGGCAAAACT
>Ga0307414_10000044_pt1 | contig 137202 bp, 104 predicted proteins | sample DK1Ometagenome_FD_203804 | JGI IMG/M metagenome (GOLD analysis project Ga0307414, IMG submission 203804) | Maize rhizosphere microbial communities from greenhouse at UC Davis, California, United States - DK15-O-3 | ecosystem: Host-associated > Plants > Roots > Rhizosphere > Soil | place: USA...
GTATTTAGAAGCGAAGAGGGTCCTGTCCCGAGAAACCCTTTCCGCCCAGCTTGGAAAGCCACCGACCGCCGCCCTGCCAACCAGCCATGGAAAGCAGGTCGGACGATCGTATTGATTTGAACGGAAGGGCGCGCTGTCCCGAGTGCGCCGGTCCGTCCGGATGGGAAAATGTAGCCCAACCCCGGCACCCGGCCGCACCCCGCAGTGGGTGCCGCAGGTCCGCCTTGTGCGGATGCCGGAGTTGGATGGGCGAACAGCATGTTGTCGCTTACTAGGTGTGGGTGGGTGAAATCTTGTGTTAGAGGACGCCGAGGTCGCCGTCGTCCATGCCGAGTTCGATCTCGGTGATGCGCTCGAAGGTCTCCGGGGTGCAGACCATGTAGAAGGGGCCGCGGCCCGCGAGGATCACGGGACCATCCGCCTTCAGGCCCACGCGCTCGCTCCAGTCCTTCGGGACGGTGAGCTTGCCTTGGCTGCTGACGGTTGCCTTCTTCGACATCATCCGGAGGTGTCCGACGATCTGCTGCTTCTTGGCAGGGGTCAGATCGCTCTTCTCCACCTGCTGGAACTTCAGGTCGAACTCCTCCTCGCTGAACACCTTGATGACCGGCAGGTCGTGTTCCTTGGAGAGCTGGAGCCGGATCGGCGTCTCCTCACTCGCCGGGCGCCACTCGACAGGGACGGAAACCCGGAACTTCGGGTCCATCTTGTAGTCGAAATGACTCTCGTGGATGCGGGTGGAGGAAGACATCGAATGCGGACAGTCCGCTGAAGTGCCTCGAACTACACCAAAGTACACTCAAATGGTCAAACCAAAATCTAAGCCCTCCAAACAAAATTTTAAATCACACGAAATCAGTAGGTTGCAACCATCGAAAGATCGTTGGAAACTACGGAAATCCGAAAATTTCAGCCTTCCAAGTCCTGATTTTTTATAAAAATGACCATTGAGAATCAATCATCGGGCGCGAAATACGCAAAATCGGCAGCTCCGGTGTACTGGAAAGCGGCCCGGTGTGTTCCGGTGTACTTTTCGCCAAATCCGGCTCAGCGGAGCTTGGACCACGGAGCGCGCTCTCCCCCGGGAACCTTTTAAGGATCTTGTTTCCAACCTTCGTATGAAGCGCACCACCAGACCGGATAGGGCGAGGCAAAGGAAGATCGGGCACTTCATGACAAGCTTGAGGAAAGACGCGCTCCACGGCTTTGCGAGACGTTCACCGCATGGACGCTGAAAGCTTGGCCCGTTCCGCCACCACCGAATCCGCGCCGCCTGACGGCCTTTCGGCGGAGCTCCGGGTACTGTGGTTGGCCCGTGCCGGGAAGTGGGATGCTGCCCATGACCAGTGCCAGGATCTTCCCGATCCGGCAGGCGCATGGATCCACGCGTGGCTTCATCGCGAGGAGGGCGATCTTGGAAATGCCGCGTATTGGTATTCCCGCGCGCGGAAGCCGGTGCCCGCAAAGGGCGTTTCGTTAGAGGACGAGTGGCTGGAGATCGCGCGGGCTTTGGCACGCTGAGGTGAGATCACGGATCTAACAGCTCTTTGACAGATACCGTCACGGCGATCCGCAAGGTTTCGGACGGCTGCCTTGTCTCCGGCCGGTTCTTCCGCCAGCTTTCCCGACGATGGCATTGCGACTTGCGGCACTTTGCGGACTCCTTTTGAGCGGATGGCTTTTGTTCCAAAAGGCCAGCGGCTCGATCACCTATCTGGTCGGCTGCGGTGCCGGCTCCGGGTGCGCGAATGTCCTCGGCTCGCGATGGTCGCAGTGGTTTCTGGTGCCTGTCACCGCCCTTTCGCTGCTGCTCTATGCGGCACTGCTCTTTCTAACATTCAAGCCGCACCGGACGGCGCTGCTCGCGATTGGCACCTGTCTCGCGGGAGCCGCGGTGTGGTTCGGCATCGTGCAGGCGTTCATCCTGCACAGCTTTTGTCCCTGGTGCCTCGCGGCCCATCTCATCGGCCTCACGTGTGCGGTGCTGATCTTTCGCGGCGAACGCGGCAAGACTGCAAGCCCCGCAAAGCCGGGTCTCCTCGCCGGCATGGCCGCCACCGGCGTGCTGATCGCCGGGCAGATCTTCGGGCCGGTACCGGATACCCACGAGGAATCCAATGTTATCCTCGAAGAGCCCAAGGAAACGACACCGGCAAACCCCGCCAAGCAGGACACCGGTCCCGTCCACTCGCGCGGCGAAGGGCGCAAGGCGAGCTTCCTCGGTAACAAGCAATACAACGTCGCCACCCTGCCCCATCTCGGCGATGCGAATGCCCCGTACGTGGTGGTGAAGTACTATGACTATGCGTGCAATGCCTGCCGCGATCTCCATGAGGATCTGGAAGCCCTCATGCAAAAGTACCCGGGCAAGTTCTGCGTCGTCCTGCTCCCTTGCCCGATCAACCGCGCCTGCAACCCCAACGTTCCGCAACATCTCGATAACCACGCGAATGCCTGCGAACTCGCCAGGCTCGCCTTGGCCTGCTGGCGCACCGATCCGGCCTCATTTCACGAGGTCCACCACGCGCTCTTCGCAAGACCGGTGCTCGATTTGCCGAAGGCGATGGAGGTGGTGAAGCCGCTGATGAAAAAGCCGCTGGCTCCGGATGCCCTGAATGACCCTTGGATTGCCGAGGTGCTCGCCGCCGATTCGGAAGACTACAAGCGCATCAACGTCACCAACAGCGGCCAGACGAACTTTCTCATGCCAAAGCTGCTGGTCGGCGGAACACGCATGCTTCACGGCGTCACGAAGACCCGCGAGATCCTCTTCAAGGCGCTGGAGCAGGAATTCAAGATCGCGGGACCGTAAACGGAGTGCCCGCGTCCCGGGCGGATGCATTGAATATCCAGTGGAGCGAAGGAATCGGGTCGATTCGGCCGCGACACGAATCGTCAGTTGTAATACAAAACAGAGTTATTTATGGGTGTTTTTGGGCTCGCGCTAGCCTGTAAAATCACTTTTTAGCACTAAAATCCATTTTTCTTGTCGATTTAGCATTCGGACCGCATTGGTACCGCGACCTCGAAAGCTCGATCCATGAAAAGCGCCAACTCGTCTCTTCGAACCTCTTTGCTCAACGCCGCGCTGCTGACCGCGGTGGCCCAACTCCCCGCTGCCCACGCCGCGAATCTCTATTTCGACACCAATGGCGCCACCTCTGGCTCCGGCAATGCCGCCGGTGCTTGGGATAGCGGCACCAACTGGTCCACCGATGCGGCCGGGGCGATCGCCACGGTGGGCTGGACCAACGGAGAATCGGCCGTCTTCTCTGCAGGCACCGACGGCACCGCCACGAAAGCGGTGACGCTCGCGGGAACGATTGCGACGCCTTCCATCCTCGTTGAGGAAGTGGGCTTGGTGAACATCACCGGCGGGACCATCGATATCACCGGTGGCTCGACCTTCAACAGCGCGGTGCTCGGAGCGACCACGGGACGATCGCTCACGTGGACTCCGATCATCACGGGAACGGGCGGGCTGACACTCGCGGTGAACGGCGACACCTCCGCAACGGGTGGGGGTTCGAACACGGTCTTCCTTCTTTCCGGAGCCAGCGATTTCACCGGTGATGTAACCATCACCACGGGCGTGGTGGGTACCGCCTCGGTGCTGGGCAACGCCGCAAACAAGGTAGTCCTCAATGGCGGTGGCCTAGTGGACAACAACGTCAACACCGCCTTTGCCCGCAATCTCGAAATCGGCGCGGCTGGCGGCGTGATTCGCAACTATGGCGGCGTGAACAACTTCCGCCTCCAAGGAACCCTGAGCGGCAGCGGCGAGCTCCGCCGCACGGATGGCGGCACCACGATCCTGACCGGGGATGGCTCCGGCTTCACCGGCGCGCTGAACTTGCAGCGCGGCACCACGCAGATCGGCGACGGGACGCAGACCTCCAACCTGATTACGAACACTTCCGGGATCACGCTTGGCGAAGCCTCCGCGGGATCGACGGTCCGCTACAATCTCGACAGCTCCTTCACGCTCACTACCCCGGTTTCCTTCCCGAACGCGGGCTCGACCTTCGTATGGCAGGGCAAGGAGGTGGGCGACACGCTTTCGATCAACTCCACCTTCGGCGGCGCCAGCTCCTCGATTGGTACAATCCGGGTGAACTCCGGAACGCTTTCCTTCGGCAGCGGCGCCACGGTGCAGGCGAACACCCTGCAAGCTGCCAGCACGCCGACCAATAGCGCGACCGCCGAGCTCGGTGTCTTCGCGATCGGTGCCGGCTCGAATATCACCACCCGCTTCTTCGACGTCGGCCAAGGCTCGAACAACGCGGGCAAGGTCGAGCAGAGCGGGGGTCTCGTGACGATCGCTTCCGGTGGCAGCGGCTTCCGGGTCGGCCACTGGGGGAACGGTGCCACTCCGGGAAGCAGCTACAACCTTTCCGGCGGCACGCTCGATGCCTCCGTCACCGCGGTCAACGTGGGTTGGGATGGCAAGGGCGACATGATCGTGGGCGGAGGCGCGGGAACCGCCACGCTCAAGGCGGGCTCGGTGCAAATCGACGCCAATGGCGACAGCGCTACCCTGAACGACACGCTGACTCTTTCCTCCAACGGGGTGATCGAAGTGGCCGGCAACGTCGCCTCGGCAAGCGCGAACGATAAATTCATCCTGAACGGCGGCACGCTCCGCTCCACGGGCAACGGGACCTGGTCCGCGCTGATGGAGCTGACTGCGGCCACGACTTCCACCTTCGATATTTCGTCGGGAACCACCACGACCGCCAGCGGCCTCATCACCGGCTCCGGCAATCTCAACGTGACCGGTGCGGGAACGCTCTCGGTCACCGGGACCACGAACAACTTCACCGGCACCTTCACCCGCACGGGCGGCACGCTCGCGGGAACCGGCCGGATCACCGGTACGCCTACCATCAACGCCACGATGTCGCCGGGTGCTGCGGCTGGCGGAATCGGCGTCCTCGACTTCGGCGATATCGGCACCACCACCACGCTCAATGGCCCGCTGCTGCTTGACCTCAATGTCAATGGCGACCCGGTGACATCGGACCTGATTTCCGTCTTCGAGAACGTCACCTTCGGAGCCGGTGCCGTCGTTTCCCCGACCTTCAGTGCTTCACCCATCGCGGCAACGCATCGTCTCGCCGCGTATGGCGGCACGCTTACCGGCGCACCGACGCTGGACCCCGCTCTCCAGGTGCGTGGCCTGACCTTCGCGATCGATGCGGCTACGCAGCCCAACGAGATCCTCCTGAACGTCACGGGTACCGCGGCCCCGGCAAACCTCGTGTGGGGTGGCGACGGCGTCGGCAATGCATGGAACGTGAACTCCACGGCGAACTTCGCCGGAGGCCAGAAGTTCTTCCAATACGACAACGTCACCTTCAACGATGCCGGCAACAATGCCTCGAACATCACGGTCACCGGGAACATCACCCCGGGCTCGATCACGATCGATGGCACCAAGAGCTACACCTTCTCCGGAACCGGTTCCTTGGTCGGCCTCGCCCCGCTGACAAAGAACAGCACGGGTGACCTGACGATCCTCAACGACAACAAGTTTGGCACGATCACCATCGCGGCCGGAAACCTGATCGTTGGCAATGGCGGCACCACCGGTTCCATCGGTGAGAACGGAGGAATCACCATTCCCGGCGGTTCCACTGTCGAATTCAACCGCGCGGGCAGTTTCATCTACAACCGCCCGGCTACCGCGGGCAGCGCAGGCACCCTGCTGAAGAAAGGCACCGGCACAATGACGCTCGGGACGGCGTCCAGCCTTCTTCCCACGACCCTGACCGTCGATGGCGGCACGGTGATTGCCCAAGGCGGCGGCTTCGGTGCCAACCGCATGGAAGGCGCCGGCATCGTGACGGTGAATCCAGGTGCAACGCTAACAATCCCCGCTGGCTCCGCCCATGCCTTCGGTGGCACCAACGGCGGGATCACCGAATCGTTCGTCTTCAACCAGAGCACGCTGACGGTCAACCAGGAGCAGTACTTCAACAATCTGACCCTCAATGGTGCGACCGTGAACGGAAGTTCCGAGCTCCGCGCCTCCAATGCCACCAACTGGCTGATCACCGGCACCACTGCTTCCACGATCGCTTCGAACGTCAGCAACGTGAATGCCGCCAACTGGAACGTTGAAGACGTCACGGCGAGCGCCGCGGCAGACCTGCTCGTCACCGGCCTGGTCACCAACACCGGCGCCACCAACAAGAATGGCATCGGCACGATGCGTATCTCCAGCGCGAACACGTCGAACCACGAGTTCAACGTGAATGCAGGCACGCTGCAGGCTGGAGCAAACACTTCGCTCGGCTTCGGCGGATCCATCGGTGCGGCCAACGTGGCCGGGACGACGGTCGCAGCAGGTGCCACCCTCGACATCGCCGGTGTCACGATCAACGAGCCGGTGACCCTTAACAACGGAGGCACCCTCACCAACTCCAACCTCACCACGACCGGCACCCTTTCCAATGGCCTTGCCGGGGTCCGTGTGGTGGTCGCGGGATCCGGCTATACCGCAGCGCCGACCCTCGCCTTCGCTGGCGGCGGCGGCACCGGTGGTGCCGCTACGGCTACGGTCGGCAGCGGTGCGCTCACGGGGATCACCACCACGGCGGCGGGCACGGGATACACCTCCGCTCCCACGGTGACCGTTACCGGTGTAGGCATCGACGGCAGCGCCACGGCGGTTATCTCCCGTCTGGCCCTGCTCGGCACCGGCAACCTGGTAGGCGGCGAAGGCAACCTCTCGATCCCGGCCGTCATGGTTGGGGGAGGAAGCTACAGCAAGATCGGTGCAGGCACGGTGACGATCCCGACCGGCGGCAGTTCCTTCTCCGGAAGTCTTTCGGTGGAAGCGGGCACGCTCACCGTGACCGGCCAAGGCAACGGAACCACCTCCGGCCTCGGCGCGGATGTGGGAACCCGGGTGATCACCTTGAACGGCGGCACGCTGTCCTTCGGCATCAACAATGTCTTCGGAAATGGCGCCACCGCCGTGGCAAACCTGCCGGGCATTGTGGTCAATCCGGGTGCAACGCTCGCAACGAACAACTACAATGTCGTCGGCCCCTTGACCTTGAATGGCGGCACCGTGGTCGACACCCGCACCACCGCTCCCGGCGGCTACCAAGGCTTCGAACTGAAGGGCACGGTCACTGCGGGCGGCACCACGCCCTCGCTGATCACCTCGACCGGCGACTTCGGCCACCACCTTGTCGGAACTATCGCCTTCGATGTCGCCGAAGTCGCGGCCGGAGCCGACCTGACGGTCGCTTCCCGCCTGCTGAATTCCTCCGGCGATAACGGGAACGCGGTGGCCAACCTAACCAAAACCGGAGCCGGCACTTTGGCCCTCAATGCGGCCAACGGCTACACCGGCACGACCACCATTTCCGCCGGTAACCTCGGTGGCAATGGTTCGGTGGCAGGTCCGCTCGTGGTGGAAGCCACCGGAACGATCGCGCCGGGCACCTCGACCGGAACCTTCGGAGCCGGTGCCACCACGATCCTCGGCACCTACGCCTGCGAGATCAATGGGGCGAACAAGGACACGCTGGCCGTAACCGGCAATCTGGACGTGACGGGCGGCACGCTGGCCGTGACCCAACTCGCCGCGGCAAGTGCACCGACCTATGTCATCGCCACCTACACCGGCACGCTGACCGGCACCTTCGCCAACGTCTCCGGCCTGCCTTCCGGCTACTCGGTGAGCTACGCCACGCCGAACCAGATCGTGATCACCAATAGCGGTGTGACCGATCCATACGCCGCTTGGACGTCCGCCAACGGCATCCCGGGAGCAGGTGGCAGCGTTGACTCCGACGGCGATGGAATCGCGAACGCTCTTGAGTTCGTATTCGGTACCGATCCTTCCGGCCCGGACTCCAACTCGAACGCGAACCTGCCGACCGTCACGGTGGATGCGACCTATCTGAACTTTGCGTTCCGCCGCACGGACGAGTCGCTGACCCTCGCCGCCGCCCAACAGCCATATGTCCAATACGGTGCCAACCTCTCGGGCTGGACGACGGCGGTCGCCGGATCTCCGGCAGGAACGCCGATCGTGATCACCACGGACAACGACTTCTACGGCGCCGGCATCGACCGGGTCACCGTGAAAGTCCCAAGAGCGCTTGCCGCCCCCGGCACGAAGCTCTTCGCCCGCCTGCGCGCGGACATTCCCTGAAGATTTTACGGGATACCAATTGGGTTGAAGTCAAAGGCCGTCCGGGAAACCGGGCGGCCTTTTTGTGAGGTTTCCCTCAAACTCATCCCACCGGCGGGACATTCATTGTAATGAAAAACTGATGGTGTCGTAACAGCTAGGAATTCTCCGCATCATCACAATCCATCCTATGAAATGCGGCAGGAATACCGTAATGAAACGACCCGAGCCCCTGATGCTCAGGAATACCCATGCGACGTGATCCAGCTACCCATACTTCCAGGCCATCGCGTCGAGTTCCGAATACCCAAAAACCCCAATGAAACCCAAATACGCATTCGTACGCCTGCGCCTGTCGCGCCGGCTCCTCCTCCCCGGGATCATGCCCCTTGCCCTGGCGATCGCCCTTTCGAGCAAACCCGCCCGTGCGGTGGACGGCTCATGGGCGGTAAACGCGAACGGCAACTGGAGCGCGACGGGAAGCTGGACCGGAGGCACGATCGCCGACGGAGCAGGATCGACCGCGACATTCAACCTCGACATCAATGCCGACCGGACGGTGAGCCTCGATACCAACCGGACGATCGGTAACCTGTTCTTCCGCGATACGGCGACCGGCTCGAATGCCTGGCTGATCGGCGGAACCAGCACGCTGACGCTCGATGACGGCGTGAACAAACCGACGCTGACGGTTCACCCGCGGAGCGGTGGGACGCCGATCGCCCGCATCGACCGTCCGGTGGCGGGCACAAATGGCTTTGAAATCGTGGCACCCGCCGGTGCGTCGCTTTTCGCCCTCGGCAACATTGCCAATACCTTCTCCGGCTCGGTCATCATCAACGCGAGCGCCATCCTGCGACCCGACCACAACGACTCGTTGGGAACCCGCGAGGCGCTCACGACCGTGACCACGAGCCCTGGCGATCCGGCCGCGGTGAACTTCACCCAGGCGCTCGCAGGCGGCACCCTCAACATCAACAACAAGAACCTCGGCACCGAGTACGTTAAGGTCGAGGGCGTGGGAACGGATGGCAACGGAGCACTGGTGAACACCGGCGCGGACCAACAGAACGCGCTGCAACAGGTGGAAATGACCGGCAACACCACCTTCGGTGGCAGCGGTCGCTGGGACATCCGCACCGGTGGCACAGCGACGGGCCGCTTGTTCCAGAATGGCTTCGCCATCACCAAGACAGGCACAAACCAGGTGAGCCTCGTGGGCGTGAACGTCATCGGCGGCGGTGACATCAACATCAACCAGGGCACCTTCGCGATCGAAACGAGTTCCATCCTCGGCGGGACGGGAACCGTGAACGTGAATACCGGAGGCAACTTCAACTTCTGGGCGAACACCGGCAGCATGACCCGCGCCGTCAACATGAACGGCGGGGCGATGTCCCACCCGAACACGACGGCCACCGCAACCTATGCGGGCAATGTGGCACTCAGTGCGGCCAACACTAACATCAATCAGGCAGGAACCGGCAATCTCATCCTGACCGGCACGGTTTCCGGCACCGGGGGTTTGACGAAGCTCGGCACCGGAACCCTGCAACTCAACGGTATCAACAGCTTCACGGGGCTCACCACGATTTCCGCCGGGGCGCTCCGCTTGGGAACAACTCCGCTCGCCTCTCCCGACGTCGTCATCACTTCGGGCGCGATCCTGAATACCTCGCCGCTCGTCACCCCTCAGGTGGTGAGCAATACACTCACGGTGGGAAGGACCGGCACGGCGGCTACCGACATCACGGGCTCGATCACGCTGGGAGCCGGAGCCGATCTGGAGCTTGGCACTTCAGCGAGAAATGCCGGGGTCGCGGTCGAGCGCACGGCGACGATCTCGGGTGCCCTCGCTTTCTCCGGTGGCGGCATCGCTTACTACGACCTCGGGGCGACGGCGGCCGCGACATCGGATACGATCGCGGTGGGGGGTGCACTGGATCTCGTCGGGACCACGGACATCCACGTGACGCCGACGGCGGGCGGTCTTGGCACGGGAAGCTACAAGCTGATGTCCCATGTGGGCGTGCTCACGGGATCGGCAGCGAATCTGACGCTTTCCGGTCTCCCGGCCACGACGCGGCAGACCTTCACGCTGAGCACCACCACCGTCGCCAACCAAGTGACCCTGGACGTGGCCGGTTCCGCCGGCTCGCTGATCTGGGATGGCAATGGCACGAACAACAATTGGGATCTGAATGCCACGACGACCTTCGACAACGCGGGATCGCCGGACGGCTTCCGCAACCTCGACAACGTGACCTTTGACGACACGGGCTCGAACAATCCGGACGTGAACCTCATCGGCACGCTCACGGCCGGCGTGGTGACGGTGAATGCGACCCAGAACTATGCCTTTTCAGGCACAGGCGTCCTGACCGGCGGCACGACCCTCGTGAAGCAAGGAGCCGGCACGCTCACCATCAACGGAACCGCTCATGATTTCACGGGAGCGGTCACGGTGAGCGGCGGCACGCTGGCGGCGGCTTCGGTCGGCAATGCTGGCAGCCCTTCCTCGCTCGGCTCCGGAAACAACATCACGATCCAAGGAGGAACGCTTTCGTTCATTGGTACGACGGAGACCTCTAACAAGACGATCAACCTCGGAAGCGGCGGGACGATTCACGTGCCTACGGCCGGCTCGGTGCTCAGCTTGAACTCCGCCACGCCAACGAGCGGTGCGGGAGACCTCACCGTCACCGGTGCCGGCGCGCTGCGGTTTTCGCGCGACGATGCCTCCTTCACGATGGCGACACCGCTCGCGGGCAATGGCAACGTGCGGCTCAATCCGCATGCCATCGCCGGAAGCACGACTCCGCTTGATGTGACCCTCAGCGGAGACAACACCGACTTCTCCGGCAATCTGATCCTGGAAAGCCCCGTCACCGGCACATGGCGCACGGGGGCTTCGACGCAAATGCGCCTCGGCACCTCCGATGTCACCGTCCTACCCGGCGCCCAGCTCTGGGTTTCAGGGTCGGTGAACAACGACATGAGGATCAGCGGCACCGGCTACGCGGAGACCAATGGCACGAACATCGGGGCCCTGCGGCTTGATAGCGCGACGATCACCAGTGCGACCCTCACCGTCGCGGGAGCCGCCAAGATCGGTGCCCATGGCAGCACCGGCACCCTTTCGGGCGTCACCTTGCGCGGGGCCACGACCGGAGGAAACGACGATATCCTCACGGTGAACGGCACGAACTTCGCCAACGACTATTCCATCGTCTTCACCGGCACGGTCGATGACACCACGCTCGACAAGATCATCGTGGGTGGCGGTGGAAGCACCGGGAATGCCCAGAATTTCCAGGTGGGCAACCTGACGGCCTCCGGAAATCTGGGCAACGTGGCGATCCAAATCGGATCGGACGCGCAGCAGGCACAGTTGCGCATCCACCAATCGAACGACTACGTGCTGCCGACGAACATCACCACGGGCGGCACCAACGCCCAGATCCACGCCAATACCCCCGCCGGACTCCTCAACGGCAAGGGCCTGACCATCGGCACGGGGAGCACGCTGAACCTGGCCTACCTCGGCGTGGGCACCGGTGCGATCGCTACCGGCACCACCTCGAAGCTGACGATCGAAGCAGGCGCGAACATCACGACCGGACTCTTCCATCTCGGCGACCAGGATGGCCGTACGGGCAATGTGACGCAGACCGCCGGCGACGTGATCGTCACCAGCCACACGCTCATCGGGCACTGGCCGAACAACAGCAGCACCTACACGATGAACGGTGGCACCTTGAGCTACACGGGCGCGGTGACGGGCAACCCTTCCGGCACGACGGAACGGGCCGGCGGCATTTATCTCGGCGTGGACGGCTCGGGCAGTTTCAACCAGGGCGGCGGCGCGGTGAGCACCGGATTCGTGGTGCTGGACAATCGCGGTGACACTCCGGCCGTGGACACCTACACACTGAATGGCGGCACGCTGACGGTGACCTCTACCTGGGGCATCATCCAGCGGAACACGTCCACCGCCTTCAACCTCGGTGGTGGCACGGTGATCGCGGGTGCGAACATGCCCTTCGATACGGCGGCCACGCTGACGGCAGCGACCACCTCCACCATCGACACGGCCGGCTTCGTGGTCACCGCACTGCGGGCTTTCAGCGGCAGTGGCAACCTGAACGTGACCGGCGGCGGCTTCTTCACCGTGACGGGGACCACCTCCACGTCCACGGGCACGCTGACAATCGGCGGCAACACCACCCTGAACGGGAACGGCATCGTGAGTGCCAGCCTCGCGACCGTGCAATCCGGATCCACCGTGCTGCCGGGTGGCACGCTTGGCTTCACCGGAGCCCTGACACTCGACGCCGGCTCCACCTTGGATCTGGCCATCACCACGGCGGCGCTGGCCGACAAGGTGAATGCGGTGGGGCAGCTTACCGCGAACGGTGCGATCAAGGTGAGCCTGACCGGCTATACCCCGGTCGGTGGCGAAGTCTATGACATCGCCGACTTTGCCGCGCTCTCCGGCACGCCGACTTTTGACTTCACGGACGCGACGCTTCCCGTCGGGCTGACCTGGAATACCAGCAGCTTCAGCGTGGACGGCACGATCAAGATCGATGGCGGTGATCCTTACGCCGCCTTCGAGGCCGCGAATGGAATCACGGGTGCCGGGGCGAATGCCGACTCCGACAGCGACGGAATCGCGAATGGCATCGAGTTCGTGATCGGTGGTGACCCGAGCGGTCCGGGATCCGATTCCAACTCGCTGAAGCCGACGATCGACAACAGCGATCCGGTTTACGTGGACTTCATCTTCCGGCGCACCGACGCCTCCGCTTCGGAGGACCCTTACGTGGAGTACGGATCGAACCTCACGGGCTGGACGACGGCCGAGCCGGGAGTCCCGGTGGGGAATCCGGTGGTGATCAACGAGACGAACGATCACTTCGGCGCGGGAATCGACCGGGTGACCGTCCGCATCCCGCGTGCACTTGCCACGGGGCAGAAGCTCTTCGCGCGCCTGCGGGTTGATATTCCCTGAGCGGCCAGTGCCTTGACCTTGAAAGGCCGTCCGGGTATCCGGGCGGCCTTTTTCGCATCTTCAACGGCGACCCGAAATATAACTTCTTGTCGTTTTTTTTGGTTTTCGGTGATTTTACACGACGCGTCACCAAAGCGCATGATGCGAAATTAGTCACATTTTTGTTTTAAAAGTGACTTTAATTGGCATGATAGTGGGCGACCTCTAACTCCCCAGCCAAATGCCCTACTCCCGCGCCTCCTTGGTACGCGCAGCCCTCCTGACGGCCACCTCCACTCTGCTTTCGGCGCATGCCGGAACGCTTTACTGGGACACCAATGGCGACACCGCCGGGTCCGGCAATGCCGGGGGTACCTGGGACAGCGGAACCAACTGGAGCGCCAATGCCGCGGGGGGCTCGGTGGCCGCTTGGACGAACGGCGAGAACGTCGTCTTTTCCGCAGGGACCGACGGCACCGCCACGAAGACCGTGACCATCGCCGGCACCGTGGCGACGCCTTCGATCGTTCTTGAGGAAGTCTGCCTGGTGCAGATCCAAGGTGGCAGCATCGACATCACGGGCGGTTCCATTTTCAACACGACGGCCCTGGGTGCCACGACCGGCCGCACGCTCACGTGGACCTCCAACATCATCGGGACGGGCGCGCTAACGCTTGCGGTAAATGGCGATACTTCCGCCAGTGGCGGCGGCAGCAGCACGGTTTTCGCGCTTACGGGGACGAATACCTTCACCGGCGACGTGACGATCACTTCCGGTGTGGTGACCACGGGTTCCAATTTCGGTGCGGCAGGGAACAAGATCATCCTCAATGGAGGTGGCCTGGTGGATACCAATGCCAACGTGGCCTTCGCCCGCGACATCGAAATCGGCGCGGCAGGCGGGGTGATCCGGAACTACGGCAGCACTAGTAATTTCCGGCTGCAGGGAGCGCTCACCGGCAGCGGCGAGCTGCGGCGCACCGATGGCGGCACGACGGTGCTGACCGGAAATGGCAGCGGCTTCACCGGCGCACTGAACGTGCAGCAAGGAACGATGCAGATCGGCGACGGCACGCAGACTTCCAACCTGCTGTCGAACACCTCTGGCATCACGATCGGCCACGCCGGTGGCGCGGGAACTTTCCGCTACCAGCTCGACACGTCCTTCACGCTGGCGACGCCGGTGACCTTCGCGCACGCGGGCTCGAACTTCCAGTGGCAGGGCACCGGTGCGGATGATGTGCTGACGATCAATTCGGCCTTCGGGACGAACTCGGCCACCGGCAACCTGCGGGTGAACTCGGGCGCGATCACGCTGGCCTCCGGGGCCGACGTGAAAGTCGCCTCTGTCGCTCTCGTGAGCACTCCGGCCAACAATGCCGCCGGAGTCATCGGAACGCTGAACATCGGCAGCGGAGCCAGCCTCACCACGAAGTATCTCGCCCTCGGCGATGCCAGCAACACGTCCGGCATCGTCAACCAAACGGGCGGCACGGTGACGGTCGAAAGCGGCGGCAATGGCATCCGCATCGGCCACTGGGGGAACGGCGCGAGCCTTGGCAGCGTGTACAATCTTTCCGGCGGAACGCTGGATGCGACCGGTCTCTCGGGGAACTCCGGCGATGGCCAGCTGGTCACGGTCGGCTGGGATGGCCTCGGCTCGATGAGTGTCGGCGGTGGTGCGGGAAGCGCCACGCTGAAGGCAATGGGCATCCAGCTCGACAAAAACCGCAGCGGCACCGGAAGCATGGCGACAAACCTGACGGTGTCCGCCAATGGAACCGTCGAGGTGGGATCGCGCGGCATTCTGGCACAGGGAACCAATGACTCCGTGGTGCTCAATGGCGGCACGATGCGGTCCACGGCGACGAGCACTTGGAACGCGACCTTCAATGCGAGCGCGGCGTCCGTTTTCGATGGCAATGCAGGAACCACCACCACGGTCAGCGGCGTGCTGACGGGAGCCGGCAACATCCAGCAGACCGGCTCGGGGGTCTTTTCCTATACCGGCGCGAGCACGGCCTACACCGGCAATCTGACGGTGACCGGCGGAACCCTCACCGGAACGGGAACGATCGCGGGCAACGTGACCGTCAACGGCACGCTCGCCGCAGGCGCGACCGCAGCGACCGGTGCCGTGGGCACGCTGACTCTCGGCGATGCCGGGGCCGCAACGACGACGGCCACGCTGAATGGCACGGCGCTGATGGACTTGAACGGGGTCTCGGTTGCCACCGGCAATGACAAGTTCGTGGTGAACGACAACCTCACCTTCGGGGCATCTTCGATCATCAATCCGACGATCTACGGGGGCGCTGCCACCGGCGGGACCACCTACAATCTCTTCTCCTACACCGGCACGCTCACGGGAGCCCCTGTGTTGGATTCCACGTTCCTCGCCAGCTATCGCCAGACCTTCGCGCTCGATACCTTGACGGCGGGCCAGGTGAATCTCTCGGTAACCGGCTCGGCGGCAAACCTGGTGTGGACCGGCGACGGCGCGACCAATGCCTGGAACGTCAATAGCACCTCGAACTGGGATAACGGCGGATCCTCCGACAAGTTCTACCAGACCGACTCCGTTTCCTTCACGGACGCGGGAGACGCCACGGTGCCCATCGGCATCACCGGCGTGCTCAATGCCCCGACCGTCACCGTGAACTCGACGAAGAACTACACCTTCGGCGGCACCGGATCGATCATCGGCGGCGGACTCTTCACGAAGTCCGGCACCGGCTCGCTGACCGTGCTGAATGATTTCACGCCGGGTGCCATGAACATCACCGGCGGTGCGGTGACCTTCGGCAACGGAGGGACAACCGGCGGCCTGCAGGGCACCGGCACGATCACCCTTGCGGCGAACACGACGCTCACCCTGAATCGCTCCGACGCCACGAGCTTCAACCGCGCCTTCGCCGCAGGCAGCGCGGGCACCTTCATCAAGAGCGGTGCGGGCAACCTGACGCTGGGCAGTTTCCAATTGCTGCCCACCAATGTGACGGTGAACCAAGGCACGCTCACCGTCACCGGCAGCAGCTTCGGCGGCAACCGCATGAATGGCAGCGGGGTGCTGACCATCAATTCCGGCGGCACCGTGGTGATCGCCGCAGGCAACGCCCACGCCTTCGGCGGCGACAGTGGAACGATGACGGAGTCCTTCGTCATCAATGGCGGAACGCTGACGGCCAACCAAGAGCAGTATCTTTCCAACCTCACGCTCAACGGCGGCCTGATCGACGGCTCGCAAGAGATCCGCTCAACCAGCACCACGAACTGGCAAGTAACGGGAAGCTCGGCATCGACAGTTTCGGCACGGGTTTCGAATGTCGGCACCACTTCGTGGAACGTCGGCGACGTGACTTCGAGCACCGCAGCCGACCTGCTGGTCAGCGGCCAGATCACGAATACCGGCACCTTCAACAAGGCCGGCACGGGCACACTGCGCGCGACGGGAAACAACAACTTCACCGGCGCGCTGAATATCAGCGCAGGCACCTACCAGGCAGGCTCTAACAACGCGCTCGGCTTCGGCGGCGCGATCGGCAATACCGCCGTGAACGGCACGACCGTGACCGGCGGCGCGGCCCTCGACATCAACGGGGTCACCGTTAACGAAGCCGTCACCCTGAACGACGGCAAGCTCATCAACTCGAACACCTCCACGGCTGGCGCGCTTTCCAACGGCATCGCCGGTATCCGCGTCACTGCCGTGGGAAGCGCCTATACCTCGGCCCCGACGGTGGCCTTCAGCGGTGGCGGCGGCTCGGGTGCCACCGCCACGACGGCACTCAGTGGCGCGACGGTTGGCTCTGTCACCACCACGGGCGCCGGCAGCGGCTACACCTCGGCACCGACGGTCACCCTCAATGGCGGCGCGGGAACGGGAGCCACGGCCACGGCGGTGATTTCCTCCCTCGCCCTGACAGGAACCAACAACGAGATCGGCGGCGACGGAAATCTCAACGTGAGCGCCATCATGACCGGCACCGGTGGCTACACGAAGACCGGCGCAGGCACTCTGACCCTGGGCACCGGTGCCTCGACCTTCACCGGCAACGTCGCGGTGAACGCAGGGGCCATCACCGTGACAGCGCAGGGCAATGCAACGACCAGTGCCTTTGGCAGCCAGACCTCATCGCGCAACGTGACGATCAACAACGGCGGCACGGTCAACTTCAACACGAACAACGTGCTCGGCAACGGCGCGGTGGCGGTGGCCAACCTTCCGACCTTCACCATCAACCAAGGCGGCTCGCTCGCAGCAAACAACTACAACGTGCTGGGCGCGGTGAACCTGAACGGCGGCACCTTGACCCGCACTGGCACCGGCACGCCGGGTTCCTATCAAGGCTTCGAGCTGAAGGGCACGGTGACGACGGGCGGCTCCGCGCTCTCCACGATCACTTCGACGGGCGGCTACGGTCACCACCTTGCCGGGAACATCACCTTTGATGTCGGCAATGCGGTGAGCGGCACCGATCTGGCAGTCTTGGCCCCCCTGCGCAACGCTTCGCCCGATGTGGGTGGCACAGGCGGGATCACCAAGACCGGAGCGGGCACGATGTCCGTGAGCGGTGTCAGCACTTACACCGGCACCACGATCGTTTCCGCTGGCACGCTGCTGGTGAATGGCGCGCTGGGCAACACGGCGGTCAGTGTGGGAGTAAACGGCACGCTCGGCGGCGGCTCTGCCACGGCAGGCGTGATCGGTGGCGGTGTCACGATCGATGGCATCCTTTCCCCCGGCAACAGCGCGGGCACCTTGGCCCTCGGCGGCAATCTGCTGCTCAATAACACGGCGACCCTCAATTGGGAACTCGACGCCAACGCGCCGCTCTCGCTCGGTCTCGGCGTCAACGATCTGGTGACGGTGGGCGGCATGCTCACCCTCGATGGCACGCTCAATATCACGGGAATCAATTCCTTCGCGGGAGTGAACTCCGGCACGTGGACGCTGCTCACCTACGGCTCCTTGGTGGACAACACGCTCACGCTCGGCAGCATGCCGACGCTGGACTCCGGTCTGAACTGGGAAATCCAGACCGGCAGTGGCCAGGTGAATCTCGCCATCGTGCCCGAGCCTCGCGCGGTGCTGCTGGGATCGATCGGCCTGCTGCTGATCATGCGCCGGCGGCGGTAAGCAAAGGAGCGTCCGCCAAAGTAGTCCGCTCAGTCCCCTGAGCGGACGAATGGTCCAAGCAGGCACGCCTGCCTCTTGGATCCGGAGTTCTCAAAGTGATCCCGATTCGCCCAACCCCGGCGCATCCGGGAACCGCTCGTCCGCTCAGAGGACTGAGCGGACTACGTTTCCTACTCGAAAAAGCCCCGCTGCTGGTCGATCTGGCGGCGGTTCTTTTTGGTAGGGCGGCCCTGTTCGCCGATGAGCCGATGAGCCCGGCTTTCGTTCCAAATTTTGCGCTGCTCGATCACCTCCGGCGGCGTGAGTTCCTCGCAGGCGGCGCGGGCCTCGGGCGGGCCGACGCGTTTCTCGATGAGCGACAGCACCCGCACCACCCGCGTGCCCGGGCCCTCGGGGAAAGGCAGCTCGACCAACTCACCGCCACGTAGCTCCGAAGCCGCCTTCAGCACACGCTCCCCGGTTTTCACACGACCGGTTTCGCAGGCTTTGGCTGCCAATCCACGCGTCTTGAAAAGGCGCACGGCCCACATCCACTTGTCCACGCGCACCGGTTCCATCAGGCAAAAGCGATCATGGGGAAATGATGGCCGGGAGCAGGCGCTTGGCAAACCCGGGAATGAGACAGCCGGAATGCTTTTCTAGCGGGACTTTCCAAGCGGGCGATTCCGTGGCATCGGTCCCGTCCCGCATGTACGCCGATCCGACACCCGAACTGCTCAGCCCCGCTGGAAACTGGGACTGTGCCCGAGCCGCCGTAGCCGCAGGGGCGGACGCGATCTATTTCGGGATGCCGAAATTCAATGCACGCCTGCGCGCGGACAATTTCACGGAGGCCGATCTGCCGGAGCTGATGGCTTTCCTCCACAAGCACGGGGTGAAGGGCTTCGTGGCGATGAACACCCTGATTTTCACCGGCGAGCTCGAAGCGGCGGAGCGGCAGTTGCGGCTGATCGCGGAGGCCGGGGTGGATGCATTGATCATCCAGGATCTCGGGCTGGCGAAGATGGCCCGGGAGATTGCTCCGAACGTGGAGTTGCATGCATCGACCCAGATGACGATCACCTCGCCCGAGGGGCTTTCGTTCCTCGAAACGCTCTTTCCGATGGAGCGTGCGGTCTTGGCGCGGGAACTTTCCGTGAAGGAGATCGAGCGCTTCGGGACCTCGCCTTCGACACCGCTGGAGGTTTTCGTGCACGGTGCCCTGTGCGTCGCCTATTCCGGCCAATGCCTCACGAGCGAATCGCTCGGCCAGCGCTCCGCGAATCGCGGTGAATGCGCCCAGGCCTGCCGGATGCCTTACGAACTGGTGGTGGACGGCGTGACCCGAGAAATGGGCGAGGTGCGCTACCTGCTCAGCCCGCAGGATCTCGCCGCGGTGGAAATGATCCCCGATCTGGTAAAGGCGGGCGTGAAGTCTTTCAAGATCGAAGGCCGCCTGAAGACCCCGGAATATGTCGCAGCGGTGACCCGAGTGTATCGCAAGGCACTCGACGCCTGCCTCGGCAAGCCGACCGCTCCACTCACGCCGGATGACCGCTACGAACTGGAGATGACCTTTTCGCGCGGACTCACCACCGGCTGGCTCGGCGGGACCAATCATCCGTATCTTACCCACGGTCGTTTCGGGAAGAAGCGCGGGCCGCTGCTCGGAACCATCGCGGCGTGCGGCGGCACGTGGATCGAGCTGACAGATCGCACTGATGTTCCTTTGAAGCCGGGCGATGGCGTGGTCTTCGATGCCGGTGAAAACCGCGACCTCGAACAAGGCGCCCGCATCTGGAAAATCGAGGACCAGCGCATCGTTTTCCACCGCACCTACAGCGGCATCAATTTCTCCCGCATCAAACCGGGAAATACGCTCTACAAGACCTCCGACGAGCGGCTTGAGTCGGACATCCGCCGCTTCTGGCAAAACGCGAAACTGCGCGAGGTGAAGCTGGGCATCCACTTCACCGCCAGCGGAAGGCCCGGCGAGGTGCTCGTCATCGCGGCGGAATGCCACGGGCGGATCGCTTCGGTGTCCTCCGAATCGCCCATGCAGGTTGCCGCGAAGCATCCGCTTTCGGAAGAAACGCTGCGTGCCCAGCTCGGCAGGCTTGGCGATACTCCCTTCGAGCTGACCTCGCTGGACTTCGGGGTGGAGGGCGATTGCCATATCGGCCTTTCGGAATTGAACCGCATGCGGCGTGAGCTGGTGGTGGAGCTGGAGAAGGAAGCAGGAGCCGAACAAACCGGCGAGCCGGGAGGCTCGCGGTCCCGGGTGACCTACCGCGACCTGATGCCGCAGCACAGCGTCTCCACTGAGGATCCCGTACTCTCCGTGCTGTGCCGCACGGTCGAGCAGGTGCAAGCCGCGCTCGATAGCGATGTGGGCCTGATCTACTGCGACTTCGAAGATCCGCGCCGCTTCAAGGAAGCCGTGGCGCTACGGAAGAACGCTTCGAAGATCCTGCTCGCCACCCCGCGCATCATGAAGCCGGGCGAGTTGGGCTATCTGAAGCTCATCGAGCGCGCGGAGCCGGATGGCGTGTTGCTGCGGAACCTCGCCGCGCTGGAATACTACAAACATCGTACCGACTTGCTAAAGGTCGGCGACTTCTCGCTGAACGTCGCCAATCCCATCACCGCAAAACTGCTCAAGGAAGCGGCCGCGCTCGACACCCTCACGGTTTCCTACGACCTGAATATCGGCCAGGTGCTCGATCTGCTCAAGGAAGCACCCGCCGATTGGTTCGAGCTGACGATCCACCAGCACATGCCGATGTTCCATATGGAGCACTGCGTGTTCTGTACCTTCCTCAGCAGCGGCACGACCTACAAGGACTGCGGCCGTCCCTGCGAAACCCATGTGGTCCACCTGCGCGACCGCGTGGGCCAGCTTCACCGGCTGATGGCGGATGTGGGATGCCGGAACACGCTTTTCAGTGGCCGGGCCCAGACGGGCGCGCGCTTCTTTGCGGATCTCCGCGCGACCGGATTGTCGAAGTATCGTATCGAGCTGCTCGACGAGGATGATCTGGGAGCGCTACGGACGATCGCAGCCTACCGCGATCTCCTGTCAGGAAAGGCGGATGCCGGGACGCTGCTCGATAACGTGAAGGCGTTTGAGAAGCTCGGGGTCACGGAAGGGACGCTGGCTTGAAAGCAACCAAGGCAACGGGATTCTGGCGAGCCGCCTTTCCAAAAAAATAGCGACTTGCGATTGCCACGCGTCAGGCCTGAATCATCCTCCATGGACCTGCCCGACGTCATCGAATACTTCCTCTCGAAGCCCGGCGCGGAGGAGACGACGCCCTTCGGGCCGGACGTGCTGGTTTACAAGGTGGGCGGGAAGATGTTCGCGCTGACCCAGCCGGACGAGTTCCCTTCGCGGATCAATCTGAAGTGCGATCCGGAGCGGGCGGTGGAACTTCGCGGGGAATACGACGCGATAACCCCCGGGTATCACATGAACAAGAAGCACTGGAACACGATCGTGCTGGATGGCTCGGTGCCTCCGTCCCTGCTTCGCAAACTGATCGATCTGTCGCATGAATTGGTTGTCGCGTCATTGCCGAAAGCGGAGCGGGCAAAGCTCCGTCTTTGAGGCATGCCCCTTGATCGCCGGCTCGTTTCACTCCTGATCCTGTGTGGTGTCGCGCATGCGGCGGAAGTGGCCACGCTGGCGTCGCCAGACGGAGCGAATGCCATCTCGGTGCATCTTGATGACGGGGGGATGCCGAGCTATCAGGTTTCGAGGCGAGGCCGGGAGGTGCTCGGCAATTCGCCGCTCGGCCTGCGATGCAGCGATCAGGATTTCTCCCGCGGGCTAAAGGTGGAGTCCGCCGGTGAGAAAGAAGATCGCCGCGAACGATACGAACTCTTCGCCGGGACGAAGCCGCAGGTGGACCAGCTTCATCACCGGCGAAGCATTGTTTTCACGAATGGCGCAGGTGCGCGCATGACCCTGGATCTGGATGCAGGCAATGAGGGCGTGGCCTTCCGCTACCGTTTCCCAGAAGACGGAGCGGAACGGATCGTGGAGGAAGAGCTGACGGGCTTCCGGATCCCGGAAACGTCACGCGGATGGTTCTCGCCCTACAATAGCTCCAGCAACTCGAGCCCGGCGTACGAAGACTATTACTTTCCCGTGAAGCCGGGCGATCCTCCGCCGGACTCCCGCGGCGGAAAGACGCGCGGCTGGTATTTCCCCGCGCTTTTCAACGTTGCGGATTCGTGGGCGTTGCTCACGGAGTCCGGCACCGATGCGAACTACTGTGGCTGCCATCTTGCTCCGGACTCGACGGGTGGCGTCTATCACATCGCCTTTCCTTTCGATGATGAAGGGACGCGGCGTGTGAAGCACCGGGAAAGCACCAAGCCGCGGCATATCTTGCCATGGACCATGCCGTGGCGGGTGATCGTGATGGGCGACAAGGCGGGCGACATCCTGACCTCCACGATGGTCACGGATGTCGCGGAGCCCTCAAAGATCGCCGACACCTCGTGGATCAAGCCCGGCCGGGCGTCGTGGAGCTGGTGGGGCTATCCGCAGGGACAAAACGGGACCGACCTCTACGCGAGCTATGTCAAAATGGCGGCTTCGCGAAAGTGGGAATACTCCCTGCTTGATGCGGGATGGTGGAAGGCGGACGCCAAGAAGCTTGTTGAACTCGGCGCGGCGAAAGGCGTCGGCCTCCACGTCTGGGCCCATGCGGAGGCCTTCTACGATGCGGATCGTAGGAAGCGGCAGCTCGATAGCTACGCGGAGCTGGGAATGAAAGGCACCAAGATCGACTTCTGGTGCACGGACCGCCAGGAGGCAATGGAGGCGATGACCGCCACACTCCAGGATGCCGCCGAACGGAAGCTGATGGTGAATTTCCACGGCTGCACCCTGCCGCGCGGTTGGCAACGGACCTGGCCGAACTTCATGACCGCGGAGGCCGTGCTGGGCGCGGAGTCCTACATGTTCGACGACCGCTATCCGGAAAAGGCCGCGGAGTTGAATACCATCCTGCCCTTCACGCGGAATGTCGCGGGGCCGATGGACTACACACCCTTCGGACTTTCGGAGAAGCGTTTTCCACGGATGACCACTGCGGCACACGAGTTCGCAGCTTCGCTGATTTTCACATCGGGCATCATCCACTACGCGGACACGCCGGAGATCTACTCGGCATTTCCGCAAGAGGCGCAGGCGATGATGCGGGACGCCCCGGCGCGTTGGGATGAGACCCGCTGCCTCATCGGCGATCCGGGACGGCTGGTAGTGCTGGCGCGACGAGCGGGAGACGCGTGGTTCATTGTCGGCATCAACGGGCAGGCGAAGGAAGCGGACGTCGATCTGGATCTCGCTTCCTTCGCGGACTTCAAGAAGCGGACGCTGATCCGCGAAGGCGATGATGCCAAGATGCAGCTCGGCGCGGAGGCCGTCGAAGCAGCCGCATGGAAGCACGTCATGCCAGCATGCGGCGGCTTCGTGCTACTCTTGGACAAGTGAAGAGCGGCAAGCGGCCCTTCACCGCGCGCTTTTGCTCTTCGGTGGCCTGCCGTAGTTGCGCATGGCATCGGCAAGCGACTTCACCGACGGTGGTGCTTGCGAGACGGGCACGATGTATCTTCCTCCATCCGTGGGGGCCGAGACATCGCCGAGATAGAAAACATAGTTCTCCCTGAGATTGATTATCGCCGGCCCGGGATTGGCGACGTGAAAGCGGTGGAGATCGTCCGCTTCGAAGAGACTCCACATCGCCTCGAACTCCCCTTCTTTCATGGTCTTGTGGGACTCCCAGCCTCGCCTCTTGTCCCGCACCCGGAGTCGGGCCTGGGGCTGGTTCGGGAAGTTGCGCACCGTCATGATGTACATCCGGGATTTCTCCTCAAATACATGGCTGAGTGCCTGCGATTGCGGGCCGCTCGCGCAACTCGCCATAGTAAAAAGGGAAAAGAGCAGGAGGCCGAGACGTTTGAGCAAGGGGGACATGAATCGGACCAGATGATTTGGAACTTACAAATGTGGGGATCGAAGACCGGCGTTCACAAGGGGCTAAGCTTCTTGATGCTTGCGGTCGCGGCTTTCAAGGAGGCCGATGCCACCTTTTTCGGCACCACATAGTTCGGAATGTTTTCCGCAGGCAAGGTTCCGAACTTCACCACGATGTTGTTCTCCGTATCGAACTTGGCGGATTGATCTTGAAGCCTGTAGCGGCTGAGATCTTCGGAATGAAGGCGATTCCAAATCGAATCGAAGTCGCTCTTCGAGATCGACCGCTTCGCCTGCCCTTGCACCCCGCCCAACGACATCGCGACCACCTGCGTTCCTTGCGGTAGGTCGAAGAGGGAGACCGCCATGAGGCTCGAGTCCTTCTGATAGACATGCATGATCGAACGGCCTTGCGGCTGCGGCGCGCAGCTCACCACGGAGAAGAGCCCCACGAGGGCGAGCGACAGATATTTGACCAAGGGGGACAGAAGACGATTCATTGGACGCGCCTGATAGGACAAAGTTCCATCCCCGCCAAGATGGAACATCGGGTGGGAACCTAAGCCGGCCTCACATCACACCAGCCGCCGGGCCACGAGACCTTGAGGGAAACATGGAAGAGCTCGGAAAGGGCCGCACTCGTGAGCACCTTTTTCTTCGGCCCATCCGCACGGATGCGGCCGTGCTCCAGCAAGATCACGCGATCAATCTCCGGCGGGATCTCGCCGGGGTGATGCGTCACCAGCACCAAGGTGTGACCACCCGCGATGAGTTCGCGCATCGCGCTGGTGAGGCCGATGGATGCCGCGAAATCGAGCGCGGTCGATGGCTCATCGAGAACGAGCACCGAAGGATCATGGACAAGGGCTCGCGCGATCAGGAAACGGCGGCGCTCACCGGAGGAAAGCGTGCCAAAATCCCGTTTCGCTAGCTCCGTCACTCCCAGTCGCGCGATCGCATGATCTGCCGCCGCTTTTTCCTTCGCGCTGAATCGCATCTCACGCGTGCGGCCGAAGGCACCGCGCAATGAGGACAGGACCACGTCCCGCGAGACTTCCTCCGGATGAAAGCGCGCGATGTCTTCCGGCATGACGACACCGATGCGATGGCGCAATTCTTCCAAGGACCAGAGGTCCTCGCCGAAGAGACGGCAGAGCGTTTCCGGTTTTGCTTCCGCGCGAACATCACCGGTCAGGACCTTGAGCAAGGTGCTCTTTCCCGCCCCGTTCGGTCCCAGAATGGCGACGCTTTCTCCATGACGGAGCTGGAGGGAGAAATCACGGAGCGCCTGCACCTCGCCGCGCCAGACGGTGGCGTTCTGGATTTCGAGGAAGGGCTCGGCTTGCATGCCGCGATGGCGACGGAGGAAGGAAGGAAAGGCCAGCCTTTTGTGGGGAGTGGTGTGGCAATGCGAGCGTTTGAACCCGGGCGGTAATCCCACGCCAACCGTAGGCTCGTTCGTGAGAACGAGGGAGCCACGGGTGAGCTCCGCCATCAAGGACCGCTCCGCATTCTCACGAACGAGCCTACGATTGGTTGTATCGGCGTCAGGGGTGAGGAAGCATGGATCGGCCCGTTGGTGCGGGACTGGAGTCCCGCGGTCCCAGGAGGGCGGTCCCGGGCCGACATTTTCACGATCAATCGAAAGACAAACTCCGCACCGGAGGTATTCGTTCGTCGACCTGCTCCGTGAATTTTCTTTCACGGGGTTACCTCAAGAACCCTTCTAACCAACATCCGCCATGCCTTCGCTCCATCGCCGCCAATTCCTTCAAAAGACCGGCCTCGGAGCCGGCGGACTGCTGCTCGGCTTCCCGGCCATCGTGCGCGGGCAAAATCTCAATAGCCGCATCAATGTCGCGTGCATCGGCGTCGGCGGAAAGGGCAGCAGCGATACGGATGACGCGGCGAATTGCGGTGGCACCATCGTCGGCCTCTGCGATGTCGATGCCCGCTTTCTCGGCAAGAAGGCCGAAAAGTTCCCGGAGGCGAAGCGCTTCGCCGACTACCGGAAGATGCTGGAAGAACTCGGCTCCTCCATCGATGCAGTGACGATCTCCGGCCCCGATCACATGCACGGCCCGGCCGCGATGCTCGCGATGGGCATGGGCAAGCACATCTATTGCCAGAAGCCGCTCACGCAGACGGTCTTCGAGGCCCGCGAGCTGAAACGCATCGCCGCGGAGAAGAAGCTCGCGACGCAGATGGGCAATCAGGGCAGCGCCCACGATGGCCTGCGCCGCGCGGTGGAGGTGATCCAGGGCGGCGTCATCGGCAAGCCGCTGGAGCTGCACGTCTGGAGCAATCGCCCGATCTGGCCGCAGGGCATGGACCGGCCGCCGGGATCCAGCCCGGTGCCGGACTATTTGAACTGGGACCTCTGGCTCGGGCCCGCGAAGGAGCGCCCGTATGTGGAGGGGGCGTATCACGATTTCAAATGGCGCGGCTGGACCGACTTCGGCACCGGCGCGCTGGGCGACATGGCCTGCCACACCGTGAACATGCCCTTCCGCGCGCTGAAGCTCGGCTACCCCACGGTGGTGGAGTGCGAGATGGCCTCCCGCATTTATGGCGAGAGCTATCCCCTCACCTCCCGCATCCGCTTCGAGTTCCCCGAGCGCGAGGGCCTGCCGCCGCTCAAGTTCTGGTGGTACGACGGCGCGCCGAATGCCGAGTTCAAGCCGCTGCGCCCTTACCCGAATATCGTGAAGGACGTCGTCGCCATGAATGGCAAGCTGCCGGAAAGCGGCAGCCTGATCATCGGTGATAAAGGCACCCTTTTCTCCGCTGACGACTACGGCTCGAAGTTCTTCATCCAGCTCAAGGACGAGAAGACCTTCACCAACGGTGAAGAGCACGAAGCCGCCAAGGCCATCCCGCAATCCATCCCCCGCTCCCCCGGCCACAACCAGGAGTGGTTCGACATGATGAAGAACGGCACCCCCGCTTACTCGAACTTCGAGATCGCCGGCTACCTCACCGAAATCATCCTGCTGGGATGCATCGCCCTGCGCGTCGGTGAAGGGGTGAAGATGGAATGGGACGGCCCCGGGATGAAGTCACCGAACTGCCCGGAGGCAGCGCAGTTTGTGAAGAGGGAGAACCGGAAGGGGTGGAGCTGAATAGAATCCGCATCATCTGAAACTTCAACACTATCGGGCGCTCCGGATACTTCCGTATCATCGGCCGAAGAGCCAGCCGTACTTGGACTTCTTCCCGCGCTGCATGGAATACATGCTGCCTTGGGTGGAGGAAATTCCACGAGGGGTCGCCAGCACGTAGTAAGACGGGCTCATGGCAAGAGCGCCTTGGAAGAACGAGCCTCCCGGGGGGACGTCCACGTGCAGGTGGAGGCGCTGGGAACCGGACGGGAGATCCATGACATGAAGGTCCGTCTGGTATTGACCCCCGGAGGCAACAAGAAGCGTATCGCCATCCAGGGCAACGGCATCTCCGAAGTTCGGATGATTGGCCAGGGTGCTCTTGCTCCGGACCGTATCGATCAACGCGCCGGTCCGGGAATCGAAGACCAGTACCGAGCCACTATTGTCCCGCACGCTATCGTCCCATGGATTTCCGGCAACCAGATAGGGACCTTTCAGAGCGATGATTTCACCGAATTCCGACTCGGCATGGTCGAGCTCAGGAGAGGCGGCATCGATCGTGTAAAGCGGGCTGTTCGTCGCAAGGTCGCGGACAAAAATCTTGTACTGGCTGCCGATGGCGAGCCTGTCCCCATCCAGCGACACATCCACGCCGAATTGCCCGCCAAGGATCACTTCGGGCGGCTCCAGACGGGTGCGGAACGCAAAGCTCTTCCGGTCATAAATCAGGCAGGCACCCACCTGATAGCCCTGCTTGTTCTCGTAGGGCATGCCGATGACGATGTGACGCGAGTTCATCGCAATCTCGGCACCGAAATTGAGGTGATCCGCATCGGGCGGTACGATCCTGCCGACTTCCTTCAGCGTCCTCGCATTGTAGAAATAGACCGCAGGCACCGAAGGATCTTCGCGGCTTTTCAGGGCCCCGACGGCGAGCAAGTTCCCATCGAGGGCCAATGCGACCCCGAACTGGGAATCGTCCGCAAAGCCGGTGGGTGCGATGGTCTTGATGACCTTGCGGGTCTTCAGATTCATCAGATAGACGCCTCCTTTGTTGTCATCGGAATCGTCAAGGTTCCTGGCACCGACAAAGGCCTTCGCTCCATTCACGGCGAGACTGACCCCGAAGGAATCCGCGGGGTGCGAAGCGGGAGAAAAGGCAGGAGGAAAGTCCCCTTCGGCCACCTCGTCATCGTCCTGGATCGTCAAGGGTGTCTCAACAAGGGCACCATCCGCGCCGGTGACGGAGAGGATTCTCACGAAGAAAGTCTCGTCCTCCTCCACGAACCGATCCTGCGTGACGGGGATGGTAATGCTGCCGCTGGAAGCACCCGGCGCAAGGACGAGGACATCCTCGCGTTCCGTGAAATCGATATCGGCGCGGGCGGCAGCACCGATCGTCTGATACCCGATGCGGACTTCTTCCTCGGAAGGCGGCTCCACCGAGACAACCACCGAGATCTGCCCATCCGACTCGGGGGCAATTCCCTCCCCGAATGTCACGACGGGCCGGCTCGGCGAGAGCGAGTAGACAAGAAGTGCCCCGTTCTTCGTGCCCGGATCCGATCCGCCGGCGGCACTGGTGACGAGGATGTCGCCCGTGGCCTTCAGCGGCCCGGCGGTAAGAGAGACGAATTCGTCGCCCAAGGGATTCCCGATCACTTCGAGCTGCTGGCGCGTGGCGGCATCGAAGACGAACAGGGAATAGGCATCCCAAGCCAGAAGAAGGCCACCATCCGTGACCTCGAGGCTGGAGCCAAACCAATCGTAGTAGCCCGGCCTGGGAATCGGGTTGAATGTGCCGAGGTAGGCGCCGCTTGAGGCGGAATACTCGAACACCCCGTCACGGCTGGAAGCATAGACTTTATCTCCTTTCGCCACCACGTCGGAGCCGAACCACTGATTCTGCCCGGGAAAGGGTGCCCGGATCTTTGCCCGCAAAGCGCCGGTTTCGACATCGAAGATGTAGCTGGTCCCGGTAAACTCGTCCTTTCGTTCCGCTCCCACCACCAAGGTATTCCCATCGACCGAGAAACGTTGGCCGAAGCCATCGAAAGGCACGCCCTCGCCTGAGGTGATGATGCGTTCCACCGCCCATGTGGTCATGTTGTACACATAAACCGCCCCTTGGTGGGGATCGCTCTCCTGCGCGCGATATTTGTGGAAGAAGACAAAGAGCCGGTCCCCTTCGACCTCGACCCATCCGCCGAATCTGGACTCGCTGGGGCCGCCGGGCGGCTCGGCAATCGTACGGACATGGCTACCATTCGGACGGCTGAAAATGTGCACCGCCCCGGTGTGCAGGGATATCGAGGAAACGATGTAGAATTGCGGAGTCAGTGCGACGCAGACGCCGAATCCTTGGGGAAAACCGGCTCCCAGCTCGAGGAGGTGGTCGCCGCTTGCCTGATCGTAAACGTGGGCTCCCTGCAAAGCACCGACGAGGATCTGCTGCCCATCGGAGTCCAGCGAGCGCCCGAAGTTGGTCTGCCCGGAAGAGGCTCCTCCATTCGGGATCACTTCGAGCAAGCGGGGCGTGGTGACCGCACCATAGCAAAAGCCAAGCGAGGAGAAGAGGGCGAGGGCCAGTGAGATGAGGGGCTTCATCAGAAGCTTATCTGGCCCCGCTCCGAGGTCCGGTGTCAAACGAATGGAGGAGTATGAAGATTTTTTGGTCCAATCTTCACGTAGTATTCTTGCCAAGTGCCAGCTTTCGCAAGCTTGGGGGCTCGCGGCCCTGTCACACGCCGGAGGCGTGCGACACTTTATCAAGGCTGCGTCACGACGCTGTTCGAGACGTCGTTCCCGAACTGCTCATACCCATCGAGCTTCCAAACGACCTTCTTCGTCTTCGGCTCGACTTCGATGAGGATCGGTTGGCCGGGGCCGGCGTGGCAGTTGCCGATCACGTAGTTGCCATTTGGCAGGATCTGCAGGGTGGTGACCCAGGCAAGGGTGATGTCGGGGAGGTCGTTTTGCTCGATCTTCCAGACGATCTCCTTTTCCGGGGTGACCTCGAGGACGGAGTGGCCGTTGCCGGTGGTGAGGAGGGTGTTGCCGTTCTTCAGGCGCAGGGCGGAGAAGGTGCAGTTCCCGAAGGCTTCCGGACCATGTCCGCCTTTCGCTTCCTTTCCAAACATCGGCACTGGGAAATCCCAGACGAGATTGCCGGAAGCATCGTACTCACGGACGGCACCATCGCCTTCCTGGCAGACGAGGTAGTGGCCGTTCTCCAGTTTGCGGACGAGGCGGGTATCGCGATGTGCGTCGGGACGATCGACCTTGAGCTTCACTTCCTTCAGCAGCTCGCCGTCTTGATTGATCTCGATGATCCGGCCAATGCCGCTTTCCGCGATCATCATCTTTCCGCCCTCCAGCGGCTGGAAGGCGTGGACTTCGAGGCGCTTGCCCTCGTTGCCATTGCTCTTCGAGGAATCGTAGCGCCAGACGACTTCCTTTTTCTCCGGATCGATCCCGCAGACTTCGCGCATGTCCTTCTGGACGTAGATCTTCCCATCGTCCCCGCGGTGGATGTCGTGGATGCCGCCCCATGGCATCTCCCAGGCGATCTTTCCGTCCTGCCAGAGGGCAAGCCTGCCCTTTCCCTGCAAGAGGACGTCGCGGGCGTGGAGCGGGGCGAGCGAAAGCGCGGCGAGGGCAAGGACGGAAAGCCGGGTCATGAGCGGTGGGAATTTCGGGTTGGGAGGGAGGGGCCATGATCTACATGCGGGATGAGTTCTCCTTTTCAAACAAAACAGAAAGTTTGGACCGGGATGAATAGGATGGATGGGATGAGCGTCTGAAGAGGCGATCGCGTTGCAAAGGAGGCTCCACACCTGCGCCTATCTGTTAGGCTGGTGGCCTTGACACCCTCTGGCAGGCGTTTACTTTAGAACTCCTAAACATTTCTTAACAAATTCCTCATGAAGAAAGCGATTTTGCCCGGCCTCCTCGTCCTCGCGCTCAGTGCACCCGCTCTCCAAGCACGCAGCGGCACCCGGAAGCTCGACGGCAAGTTCGAGCGGGCCGACATCAACAACGATAACCTGCTGGACCCCGCGGAGTTCCAAGCCACGCAGACGAAGAAGATCAGCGTGGCTTACAGCCTTTTCCGCTTCAACAAGACGGACATCAACGACGACAGCTTCGTGGACCTGGCCGAGTTCCGCGCCACGAGGGGCGGGCTGACCGGTGGCAAGCCGACGAAGCTTGACCTCTTCCTGCTCGCGGACGCGGATGACGATAACTTCCTGGATCCCAACGAATACGGCGACACCTTGCCGCCCGGAATCGCATGGCCGAAGGCTCTGAAGGCGTTCGACAAGCGGGACAAGAGCGAAGACGGCCTGCTGACCCCGCGTGAATTCGGGATCCGCAACTTTAATCCCCCGCTCTGACCGGGTAGATTGCAATGCCTTGAACTCTTGACCGACCTGAAAATCAGGCGGAGTGTTAAATAGTCCCATGAAAAAATCCTGTTCGCCATCCCTTGGACTCGCCCTTTCCCTCATCGGCGCGTCACTCACCTTCACCGCCTTCGCCGGGGGAACCCCGACCCTGACGGAACAATTTAACACGGCCGATGCCGACACCTCCGGTTTCCTGACGGATACGGAATTCGGTAGCGCCTACACGCCGGCCCTCTCCAAAGGGAAGCTGAAGAAGTCATTCCGCACGGCCGATGATGACGGGGACCGCTTGGTTTCCCTTGCCGAGTGGCTGGCCTTCCGCCGTGCGGAGATCCTGAAAAATCCGCGGAAGTTCCCGGAATCGGCCTTCGAGGTCGCGGATCTGGATTTGAGCGGATCGCTGGATCTCTTCGAATTCGCCCCGCTGACGCCCGGCAAGAACCCGCTCACCGAGAAGCGGAAGCGCTTCCTGATGGCCGATGCGGATGACGACGATCTGGTGACTCTGGACGAGTGGCTGGACTATTTGGAAAGCCCGCAACCGGATACCTCCGGACTGCCCTTCCTGAAATTCGATCTGGCGGACCTCGACGAGAGCGGGACCCTGACGATCGAGGAGTTTGCCTATGCCTATCCGCCGGCCGTGAAGCCGCAGGTGATCGAGAAGAAATTCACCGGCAAGGACGCCAACGAGGATGATCTGCTGACCCGCGACGAGTGGAATCCGGGCGGCTGAAGATCCAAGCGAGAATCATCAGGAGCGGCGGGCAAACCGCCGCTCCAACTCTGTACGGCGGAAAGCGAAGATCTTTTCAAGTTGCCGCCGGACGAACACGGCGTGAGCGATGGCCCCCAAGGGGCCGAAGGGCAGCGCGTAGTGAATGAGGTCGGTGACTTTTACCCCGCCCTCGACCGCCTCGAAGACGTGGCGGTGATGCCAGAACTTGTAGGGGCCGGAGCGCTGCTCATCGATGAAGCTGCGCCCCTCTTCCACGGCCTTGATCTCCGAGACCCAGGGCACCCACAGGCCGGGCAGGATTTTCACGCGATACTCGATGATCTGGCCCTCGTGCATTTTCTCCGAGGGGCAGTGGACGATGCGGAAGCCCAAGTCCGGGGGCGTGAGCGAGCCGAGATTCCGCGGGGAGGAAAAGAATTCCCAAGCTTCGTCCAGAGAGAGAGGCAGGATTTGCTCCCGGGTGAGGCTGTGGAGGGTCATGAATCGGTGATTGCGGAAAGCAACGCAGCGAGGCATCGCGTGGGATTCACTCCAAATCAAATCCCATTCGCACGAATTCGCGGCCATTCGCGGTTATGATTTCAGACGCGCTTCGCTCTTGGCTAGCGGGCGCTCGGGCCTACCGTCTCCGCCGATGTCCTCGCCCAAATTGTTCAGTCCCGGCCCGATCGACGTTTCGCCTGAAACCTTCGCCGCGATGTCGCGCACGATGATCGGTCACCGCGGCTCCGAGTTCGAAGCCCTCTACGCCTCGCTCCAACCCGGCCTGCAGGCCATTTTCGGAACTTCCCGTCCGGTCTTTCTTTCCACCTCCTCCGCCTGGGGCGTGATGGAGGGTGCGCTGCGCAACCTCGCCCGCAAGAAAGTGCTCTGCCTCTGCTGCGGTGCCTTCTCGGACAAGTGGCTCGATGTCGCCAAGAAGTGCGGCTACGAAGCCGACTCCGTGCAGGTCGCATGGGGTGAGCAGATCGACCCCGAGGCGGTGCGCGCGAAGCTTTCCGAAGGCGGCTTCGATACCGTGACCTTCATCCACAGCGAGACTTCCACCGGCGTGCTCAATGACCTCGCCGCGGTGTCCAAGGTGGTGAAGTCCTTCCCCGACACGATGCTGATTGTGGATACCGTTTCCTCCCTCTCCACCGTGCCGACGCCGATGGACGAACTGGGCATCGATGTGATGCTCGCAGGCGTGCAGAAGGCGCTCGCGCTGCCACCGGGCCTGGCCGTCTTCGCCGTTTCCGAAGCAGGGATGGAGCGCGCCAAGGGCACGCCGAACCGCGGCTACTACTTCGACTTCGTGGAGTTCGCGAAGAACGCGGCGGTGAACAACACGCCATCCACCCCCGCCATTTCGATCCTCTACGGGCTGCAGTACATCCTCGGCCTGATCGAAAAGGAAGGCGTCGAGGCCCGTCACGCGCGCCACGCGAAGACGAACGCAATGATCCACGCCTGGGGTGCCAAGCGCGGCTTCGAGCACTTCGCGCCGGAGGGCTTCCGCTCCACCGCGCTGACCTGCTTCAAGACGCCGGAGGGCTTCGACCTTTCCGGGTTCATCAAGAACCTGAAGACGAAGCACAATTTCCTGATCAATGGCGGCTACGGCAAGATCAAGGGAACCACCTTCCGCATCTCCAACATGGGCAACGAGACCGAAGCGACCATGCAGGAGCTGATCGATGCCATGGAAGACGTGCTAGGCTGAGTCGGCAAACATTCATCCCCGCCTAAGGCGGGGCCTGAAGGAGGGGGGACATGCTTGTCCCCCCTTTCTTTTATTCCGGCTTCTTCTCCCCGCCAGCGGCAGGCTCCTTCACGACCGGAAGACTATCCGCAAGCGCCTTCAATTGCTTCATCAGGGCCTTGTCGAAGGTGACACCTTGGAAAGGATCTCCGACGAACACCGCCCCCTTTGACCCCAGGTCATTCAATGGTGCCAATGCCGCCCTGCCGCCGCTGAAGGTCTTGTGATCCTTCTCATACTCGAAAAAGAGGATGAAGTGCTTTCCCTTGGCATCCCGGAGAATGAATTCGAAACCGGGACCAAAGAAGGGATCAGCCGACTGATCGTATGCGGCGGCTCTTTTCGCCATCCCTTCAAGGTCCAGCTCCCCTGTTTCGATCTTGCCCACCTCTTTGGAGATATGGTGCACCATCAGCTTCGTCTCGCGCTCGCTTGGTTCCGGCGGGTGCAATAGAGCAGCACGCGGGATTTCCATGAATTCACCGTCACAGGCATAGACGGTCGCCTCCTCGCCCGACGCGCAAGCCGCCCACAGGGCAAGCAACGACAGAGATCGAGCCAAGTATTTCAAGCCCCCTCCAAGAACCGCCTTCATCATATTGGATCCATCTTGCCTGCCCGGCGGGCCGGAAGCAATCGATCCCTTTGCCAGCCTTCGAGCACTTGCCGACGCCCACCACCAAAAGACGATCTCCCTGGCTCTCCAAGGACCAAGGAAGACGTCCCCGGCTAAACCTTCGCCGCATCCCGGGCGTTAGGATATGCCTCCTTGGAAAAAACCATGAAATCCATCCTGCTTCTGCTCGCCGTGTCCCTTCCCGCCTTCTCCGCACCGAATGCCCTCTCTCCGGAGGAAAAGAAGGAGAACTTCAAGCTGCTCTTCGACGGCAAGTCGCTGAAGGGCTGGCGCACCTACAAGGAGAAGGAGCCGAAGGAGCAGTGGAAGGTGGAGGACGGCGCCATCACGCTGACTTCCGGCGGCGGGGGTGACTTGATCACGGATGACGAATACGGCGACTTCGATTTCCGCTGCGAGTGGAAGATCGCGGACCAAGGGAACTCCGGCATCATCTGGCACTCCACGGAGGAGCACCAGTACCCGTGGATCAGCGGACCGGAATACCAGATCCTCGATTCCTTCGCGCGGGAAGGCCACAAGTACACCCACGAGACCAAGAAGGGCAACGTGGCCGGCGGCTTCTACGACATCATCCCGGCCAAGCCCGAGTGGTCGAAGCCGGTCGGCGAGTGGAACGAAACCCGCATCGTGATCAAAGGCACGAAGGTGACGCTTTACCTCAATGGCAACGTGACTGCCGACGTGGACACCTCCAGCGATGAGTTCAAGGCGCTGCTCGACAAGTCGAAATTCAAGGGTTGGGAACACTTCAACAAGGCCAAGAAAGGCCACATCGTGTTCCAGGACCACGGGGACAAGGTCGCCTTCCGGAACATCCGCATCAAGAAGCTGTAAGGAAGTTCTCTCGATAAATATCCAAGCGGAAGGCCCGCCATCCGGCGGGCCTTTTTCGTTTCGGAGAGATCCCATTCCTTGTTGGAACCGTGAAGACCTCTGTTCTTTGCTTTGGGCACATCCAATTTTTCGGCTAACAGATGCTCAACATGCCGACCATTCTTGTAACCTGGAAGCCGGAACACTTTCCCTGGGGTGGCCTTCAAGACGAACTTGCCAAGATAAGAAGGAAGGGTAGTTCCTCAAATTTCTGGAGCGTAGGCAACCGCAGGGAGATCGAAGTCGGCACAAGGGTCTTCATGATCCGCCAAGGTTCCGAGCCGCGTGGCTTGGTCGGCTCCGGCTGGACGACCTCGATGGTCGAGAAAAAGGACCACTGGGATCAAAACAAAGCGGCAAGAGGCGAGAAGGCGCGCTACATCGGCATTCACTTCGACGTGCTGCAGGATACACCGGTGGTCAGCATCAAGGAACTTTTAAAGCCTCCCTTTGAGACCATGCATTGGCGAACCCAAATGTCGGGCATCTCTATTCCCGAGGATATCGCGGCACCTCTTGAAGAGCTCTGGAACGGACGAACGAGAGCCGCCCACGTTTTCGCCCAAGAAGAAACCGCCGGAAAATCCACGAAGACGAAGGCTCATTGCCAGAGGGTTGAGGTCAACAGATACGAGCGCTGCCCAAAGGCCAGGGCGAAATGCCTCGCGCACCACGGAATGAAGTGCTCCGCCTGCGAGAACCTTCTTTCGGATACTTATGGCCACGCGGCAAACCACGTCATCCACGTCCACCATCTTACCCGCGTCTCCGAGCTACCCGATGACTTTGAGATCGATCCCGTCCGGGATTTGAGGCCGGTATGTCCGAACTGCCATTCGGTGATTCACTCGCGGCAACAGCCCTTTTCAATCGAAGAGATGAAGGAGATGATCGAAAGAAGCAGGATCTGAGACGCAAGATCTTCCCAAACGAAAGGCCCGCCGGTTGGCGGGCCTTTTTCTTTCGGGGAAGGAAATGTCGCTCGTAGCTTACTCCTCCTTCTCCACCAGCGCGGCCGTGGAGCTGGGGATTCCTTTTACCAAAACGGGAGCGGGCTTTGACTTCGCGGGTTGCGCCCGCTGCGACCGGGCGGGGGCTTCCCGGACGAGTTGATCGATCACGGCCGGGGGCGTGCGAGCCACGACTTTCGCACCGAAGAAGAGGGAACCGAAACAAGCGACAGTGCCGGCGAGGCAGAGACCGGTATTCCAACCCTGCATGACCCAGGACTTCGGCAGGACCATGCGGGAAAGCAAGGCGGCGAGAACCACCGCCAGCCCCACCAGCGGGGCCGACATCAGCAGGTAATTCTCCATGCGGCCGGGTAGCACGTTCGCGAGCAAGCGAGCGGCGCAGGCGACGCTTCCGGTGGAACCCACCATCAGAATCATCAGCCAGGCAAGCGAAAGCTTGGGGCGCACCAGATTGAGGCGTCCTCCGCTGTTCGAGCGATTCAAGAGATCCTGCACCGTCTTGATCCCGAGGCAGGTCGTGAGGCGGCGGGCTTCAAACGATTTGGCCTTGGCGTGCCGACTTTCGCGATCCGATGCCAATTGGCGGATGCGAAGCCGCGCGTACACCGCCAGGGCGTCCTGCTTCTTGCCACCGCTCGCAGCCAGTGCCGTCGCCCACGCACCGGGCTCCAGGGTATTGCGGAGGATTTCCTGTCCGACGCGTTCGGCGATGTCGCGATCCAGATTGACTTCCTTCGCGACCAGCTTGTGGACGGCTGCGGAGAGAGTGAACGTCTTCATGGCCGGTGGGAGCGAGGGACTGCGAGAGGCCTACGACGGCGGAGCAAGAGCAGGATGGCGACCGAGCCGAGCACGGCGCTGGATGGTTCCGGAACAGAGCTCGGGGCCGTGCCGCCGTCTTCGATGCTCTTGGCAAGATCGCTCGCAAGGAAGTTCGCCAAGGAGTTGTTAGCCTTCGAGGCGGTTGCGGAACCCTGGTTGCCGGCGATTGCGCCGCCGACCACGTTGTCCTCGAAGAAATTCTTGATGTCCCGGGTGCTGTTCCCGATCGCGACCGCATTGATGACATCCACCCCGGTGGCCAAGGCTCCATCGCGGGAATCCTGCACCGCGTCGGGATTCGGCAAGGTCGGCAAACTGGCAGCCACGACCTCGACGATCTGGACGTCGCTTTCGAAGCCATTGCCGCTTCCACCGGTTTCCGAGCCGAAGTGGCCCATGGCAAAATCAATCGCCGTCTCAATCGAGGGCGAGGTATTGGAGACCGGGCGGGAAAGATTCCGAGCCATGTCCGCGAACTGCTGGGCTTCCGTCGCATTGCTGATCATCATCCATGGAATGCCCACGACGTGCGTGAGGGAGTTTCCATAAAAAACCAGCGAGACGGCGATTTTCCCCGTGGCGCCTGATCCGATGGAATCGAGCACTTGGGAGCTGGTCATGGCGGAGGCGTAGCCTTGCATGACATCTTCGAACTCGTGGTTGTTCAGGCCACGCTGGGTGATGTCCACAAGCAGGACGAGTTCACTATCAACGGCGGCGGCATCGGCCTGCGAATACAATCCAGCCATCGCGATGCCAAGGGACACGGCGAGAATCCGGATTCGTGACGAAAGGCCGCGACTTGAGGAGGTCGCTGTCTTCATGTGGGCTGGGGTGAGAGCGGCTCTAACAAAACTTAAGCTTGATTAACCGTCAACTAATTTTAAAAATTAATCATGCTTAACCCCCGCGAGGCTTCAAAAACTCCCTTCTCCTCCCGTGTTGCTTTCGGGATCGCCCTCTTGCTTGCCGGTTCCTTCGGCTTGGCCGTGGCGATCATCGTTCCGAATCACCCCGCTCCCCAAGCGGGAGAGAAGAATGTCGCCGCCGCGGATACGCCCGTCCGGACCTCCTTGGCAGGCCCGGAGAAATCGACGAAGCCGCTGGATGCTTCCATGGATGAGCTCGTGCGATTCTGCTCCCAGCACGTTACGACCCAGCGGACTTTCGTGGTCTTCAGCCGCGGCACCTGCGTGGTGGTGAATGAGCCGAGTGCCGATCCCCTGGCGGATGCGAAGAAGAAGCTCTCCGCCTGCGCGGATCCGAACACCCCTTTTATCCCGGAGCCCACGGCCGAGGGAGATCTGATCGTGAGCTTCAAGGAGCCGGTCTTCCAACGCTTCACCCGCGACGAAATCTCGAAACTGGCGCCGGTCTTGGAAAAGCTCGCCCCTGCCCTGCTGAGCCCGGCGGAAAGCGTCGCGGCCGGCAAGGATTGGACCCCGCCGGATCACGCGAAGGTCGGCCTGCTTGCCCGCCGCCGAATGCTGGAAGATGCCTCGAGCGTGGTGCCGGTAAAGATCGTCCGGGCCAAGAACCGCGAAACCGCCGCGCGGTGAGGTGGGCTGATTGAAAGGCAGAATCATCAATCACCAATCGGACTGCGGTTCGTGAGTCGCTTGCCGCCCCGGTAGAAGGCGACCAAGGCACATGCCTGGATGAGGTGGAAGACGTCGTTGTGATTGAAGTGAGCGGAGAGATTCCATTGCGCCTGCTGCACGACACCCGCAAGCAGGGATAACCCCACGCCCGCGAGCATCGGTCCGCGCCATGGACGGCGAAGGATGAGGGCGGCGATGAGCCACGCAAACATGGAGGAGCCATAGTCTGCCATCGCGACGACAAACTCCGGCTTGAAAAGAACCGCAACGGAGGAGACCGCGAACTTCAGCGCGAGCAGGAGCTGCCAATTACGGACATTGCCGGACGGTTTTAGCTCGTGAAGCAGGCTCATCGCCATCGCGAACCCGAGCCCGCAGATGATCCACAAGACCACGCGCCACCACCATGGTTCGATGTGTGGAAACTCCGGAGCGAAGCCGTGATACAAGCCTCCGGTGAAAGCGGACGCGGCCATCAGCGACATCGACACCATCCACCAACGCCTCGCTTTCGTCGGCGATGCCTTCCGCGCAAGCCGGAAAGCGAACCATGCCCCGAGAGCGGCGAGCAATAGATCCGTGAAGAAGGTGGCGGGCTCGTGGAGCGTCATACGGTGGCAAAGAGATCGCGGTAATGACGCCACCACTCGCTCTGGAAGCAGGACCGGGGATCGTACTTTTCCTTCATGCGGAGGAAGTTCCGGAAGCCCGGATAGGCTGCCTCAACCTGTCCGCGCGTGGCCCACCGATGATAGGTGAGGAAGTAGCTGCCGCCGAAGGAAAGCGCGAGATCGATCAACATGCGGAATGCGTCCGCCGATCGTGCGATGCCTTCCTCACCATGCTCCGTATGAAGATTGAAAATCACACACGCGAAGTCCTCGCGGGCCCATGCAAGGGCGCTATCGGCGTCCCGCTCAATTAACCTCACGGTCCCGTAGATGACCGGAATGCCGAGCGGTCGCAGGCGATCCGCCGCTTGCGCCATGAAGTCCGTGAGATCTTCACGCGGCACATAGAGCTCGGTGATCATTTCCGAAGCCGGCGGTGAATCGAGGCGCACATCCAGCTCGCAATGGTAGTCCTCCAGATAGACGCCGAGCTGATGGGTGTCCGACCAATAGATCGAGCCGTGCGTGCGCAGGTAGTGGCCGGAGTAAACCTCGAAGACCTTCGCGCGATCGGTATGGGCCAGGTGGATCAGCTCTTCCCAATCGTCCGCTCCCAGTTCGATCGCCTCTTCCATTTCGCGCGGCTCCTCGACCTTGCGGTACGACGAGAGCACGCCGCGGCTCAGGAAGTCGGTCGAACATTCATCAATGGAAAATTGGAAATCACCATAGAGGGAGCCTGCGGCGATCCTTTCCTCAAAGGATGGGATGAGGCGATCGATGGTGGTGACCTCCACCAGCCGCTCGACCTTCACGCGGGGCGTCAGGCGAAGCAGGACCGAGGTGATCACGCCGAAGCAACCATAGCCGCCGATCGCATGACAGAAGAGTTCCGCGTTCTCCGAGCGGCTGCAGCGGTGGATATCCCCCTGGGCATCGACCAGCGTGAAGGCCTCGATATCGCCGATGATGGGCGTCATCTTGAGGCCACGTCCGTGGATGTTCGCGGCGAGGGAACCTCCAAGGGTAAGATCGTCGGCACCCGTTTGCTTCTGGCGGATCGTCCAAACCGGAGACTTTCCCACCTGCTGCGCGTGAAGACCTTCGATCAGCTCCGGCCATGTCAATCCGGCACCCACCTCGGCAAGGCCGCGAGCCCGATCAACATCGCCGAAGTCCCTCAGGTTCCGGAGATCTAACAAGATCGTGCCTTCCCCGAATTGCTGGCCGCCCATCGCGTGGCGTGACCCGCAGATCGAGACCGGGGTATTCGCTCGCGCCGCATCTAACAAGAGGGCGGCAACCTCCATGGTCGCCGAAGGCCGGAGGATCCGGGAAACGCGAACCGGATTCAGACGCGAGTGAACATCGTTGCAGAGGATTCCAGAGCTCATGAATGGCTTTGCCGGGATAGTGCGATGGAAAGCGCCCCGATTGGTCATCGGAAATCCTTTCGCAAACATCATTTCAATCGATGCCGCAGAGCCACGGCCGGCGATGCCGCAGGTTGAACGCCGGAGAGGAGGGCATGCGATCCTGCTTTTTTCACCTGTTCCACCTGATAAGCAGGAGAAGAACAGGTGGAACTTGGGCATGAAGCGTCCTAGGAGTCCGGGAATGGGAGTGCCGGCGGAGGAGATCTTTCAATGGAGGCATGGCTGGCAGAATGCCATGGGGGAATTCCCATCATCCACGTCCATCAGTGGTCCCCGAACCGATCAATAGGTCACTTTTTGTTGGAACCACGGCTGCTTGCCTGACGTAAAGACAGTGGCACCCATGTTCACCCCATCCCTTTTCCCCGCGCCATCCATTCGCGTCGCGATCCTGATCGCGGCGGCTGTCCCCCTCGCCCATGCCGCTCCCGGCTTCTTCCGCGGCCCTGCCCTGCACGGGGACACGGTGGTTTTCACCGCTGAGGGTGATCTATGGAAAGCACCGGCGAAAGGCGGCGCGGCCCAGCGGCTGACCTCGCACCCCGGCGTGGAGAATTCAGCGGCGATTTCACGCGATGGAAAGCAGCTGGCCTTTTCCGGCCAATACGCGGGTCCGCTGGAGGTGTATGTGATGCCGATCGAAGGCGGTCTGCCGAAACGGCTGACCTGGTATGGCGAGGGTGCGGTGCCGGTGGGCTGGACGCCGGATGGCAAGGTCATTTGTGCCACCCGCGCCCACTCGACGCTGCCGAATGACCAGCTGGTGGTGATCGATCCGGCGAATGGCGCGGAGTCCCTGCTCCCGCTCGCACAGGCCAGCGATGGCGTGATGGATGAGACCGGCAAGCAGCTCTTCTTCACGCGGCTCCCCTTTCAAGGCAGCAGCACCAAGCGCTATGAAGGCGGCACGGTGCAGAATCTCTGGCGCTACGACGAAGGCGCGGCGGAGGCCCTTCCTTTGACCCGCGACTTCCGCGGCACTTCGAAGAACGCCATGTGGTGGAAGGGCCGCGTCTATTTCCTCAGCGATCGCTCGGGCTCGATGAACCTGTGGTCGATGACGCCGGAGGGTGCCGACTTGAAACAGCTCACCCAGCATGCCGACTTCGACATCCGGAATGCCGACCTGAATGACGGCCGCATCGCCTATCAGCACGCGGGAACGATCCGGCTTTTCACGATCGCCGATGGAAGTGATGTCGAAATCTCCCTGACGCTGCCCTCCGATTTCGATCAGACCCGGGACCGCTGGGTGAAGAAGCCATTCGAATACCTCACCTGCTTCAGCCTTTCGCCGGAGGGAGACAAGCTGGCCCTGGTAGCACGCGGCAGTGTCTTCGTCGCGCCGGTAAAGCCGGGCGGGCGCTTGGTCGAGATCCCGCGCAAACCCGGCGTGCGTTATCGCGAAGCACGCTTCCTCCCGGATGGAAAGTCGCTGGTCGCGCAGACAGATGAGACGGGCGAGATCGAGATGGTGAAGCTTCCCGCCAATGGCGTCGGCGAGCCGGAACTGCTCACGCAGGATGGCACGATCTTCCGCTATGCTCCGGTGCCCTCGCCGGATGGCAAGTGGCTCACGTGGCAGGACAAGAACCTGGAACTCTGGGTGCGGGATCTGGAGACAAAGCAATCCGTCAAGATCAGCACCTCACCGGTCCGCGGCTTCGATGACCTCACGTGGTCGCCGGACAGCAAATGGCTCGCCTTTGTCGAAAACGCGCCGAACACCTTCCGCCGCATCCGCCTCTATCATGTGACGGATGGCAAGCTGATCGATGCCACCAGCGACCGCGTGCTCAGCGGCTCGCCCGCGTGGTCGGCGGATGGCAAGTGGCTCTACTTCCTGAGCGACCGCGATTTGAAGTCGCTAGTGAAATCCCCATGGGGCTCCCGCCAGCCGGAGCCTTTCTATGCGGAGAGCACGAAGATCTACGCGCTCTCGCTTTTGAAAGAGGGACGCTTTCCCTTCCAAGCACCGGACGAACTGCACGCCGAGCCGAAGGACGAGGGCAAGAAGGAGAAGAACGGCGAGGGCAGGGACGAGAAGCCCCCGATTCCCCTGATGAACATCGACCTCGAAGGCCTGCAAACCCGCCTCTACGAGGTGCCCGGTGTGTCGGGAAACCTTTCCGACCTGGTGGCAACCGGGAAGCATCTCTTCTTCACCACGCAAGCGACAGGCGCGGAGACAAAGCCGCGCTTGATGCGTCTCGACATCGGCCATGACTCGCCGAAGCCGAAGCTCTTCATCGAAGACGCGAAGGGCTGGGACCTCACCCCGGACGGCAAGAAGATCGCGCTTCAGAAAGGCGATGAGTTCCACGTCGTGCCTGCCGATGGCGATTGCCCGGCGAAGCTGGAGAAGCCCGTGCCGCTGGGTCACTGGAATTTCGCGATCGAGCCCAAGGAGGAATGGCGGCAGATCTACCACGAGTCCTGGCGCATGCTGCGCGACTACTTCTACGATCCCGCGATGCACGGCGTCGATTGGAAGGCGATCCGCGCGAAGTATGAGCCTCTGGTGGACCGCGTGGCCGACCGCTCGGATCTGAATGAGATCCTTCACGAGATGTCCGGCGAACTCAGCGCGCTGCACATCTACGTGCGCTTCGGCGACCTTCGCGAGGCACCGGACTCCATCCAGCCCTCGCTGCTCGGCGGACGGCTTTCGCGCGATGCGGTCTCCGGGGGGTGGAAGGTCGAGCATGTCTTCACCACCGATCCCGATTACCCCGGTCAAACGAGCCCCCTCGCCCGGCCCGGTGTCGGCATCAAGGAGGGTGACGCCATCGTCGCGATCAATGGCCGCGATCTCCGTCCGCTCGAAAGTCCGCAGGAACTGTTAGAGCAAAAGGCCGGCCAGCAGATCTTGCTGGATGTGCTCGCCAAGGAAGGCGGCATCCGGCGCAACGTGATCGTCGAACCGCTTTCTCCGGAAGCGGCGGCGGATCTGCGCTACTCGGAGTGGGAATACACCCGCCGCCTGGAAACGGAGAAGCTCGGCCACGGAAAGATCGGCTATGTGCACCTGCGGAACATGGGGCCGGAGAGCATCCTGGAGTGGGCGCGCGAGTTCTATCCGGTCTTCGACCGCCAAGGCCTCATCATCGACGTGCGCCACAACCGCGGCGGCAATACCGACTCGTGGATTCTCGGACGGCTTTTGCGAAAGGCATGGTTTCACTGGTCCCCGCGCGCGGGTCAGCCTTACTCGAACATGCAGTACGCGTTCCGCGGGCACGTGACGGTGCTGTGCAATGAATGGACCTCCAGCGATGGCGAGGCTTTCTCGGAGGGCTTCCGCCGACTCGGCCTTGGCAAGGTCATCGGCACCCGCACCTGGGGCGGCCAAATCTGGCTCGATTCCAAACGCTGGCTCATCGACAACGGCATGTGCACCGCGGCGGAAATGGGGGTTTACGGGCCGGAAGGCCAGTGGCTCATCGAAGGTACCGGCATCGAGCCGGATCAGATCGTGGACAATGCGCCCCATGAGACCTTCCAAGGGAAGGACGCGCAGTTGGAGACCGCGGTGAAGCATCTGCAAGATCTCATCGCGAAGGATCCGAGACCGGTGCCGCAGCCGCCGGCACGGCCGGATAAGACGAAATAGCAAAAACTGAATCGCCATGATGTTTGGAGAAAACGACATTCCCGGTTTCACTCCCGAAGTCGTGGGAGAGGTTTCCGTCCGCCTGAAGCTCCCTTCTGCAGACTGGATGCAGGACTGGCCTCTCGAAGTCGCAGACGCAGATCGCGTTCAAGACTTTATCGACGGGTATCACCTCGAGCACCGAACCGAGCACCGTTCGGCCATTGCAACACTCGTCATCGCATCTCTCGATGGCAAGTTCGTCCTCGAAGGGAACCCTCCGAACGATTTGTTGGACCAAGCGTCGGCAATCCTGAAACAACACCCGGAGCTTTTGGGATACTGGGCAAGCTGGGATTCGGAATCGCCTTCGGGAGATTTGATGATCAGCCCTTGGATCCGGACGCTCGTTGTCAGCCCAAAGGAGATAGAATAGCCAATGCAGGTGTCCCTTAGTCTCTGTTTCTTGGCCAAAGCCCCTAAGGATGAGGAAAGATCACCCGAAGGGATCGCAGCGATGTCCAAATCACCCGGCGATTTTCCCGTCGACGGGAGGCGATGGGAATCACCGGAAACGATACGCCTTTCGACGAGGCATCACTTTTCTTTTCGCCCCATTGGCTGCGATCCCTTCGGGATCGAATCCGCTTTCGACCGCCTACCGGGGGTGTCGCTTCGCTCACCCCCGGCTACTGTGGCTGTGATCCCTTCGGGATCAGGGATGAAGAAGCGAGAAGGACGGTTAAGAGTGCCTTCCCGACAATAGCCCTCAGATGGCTTCGCCGCACAGGGGACTGTGCGGACCACCTTTTTGCGAACCACCTTTAACGCCTCGCATTCATCAGCTCCTCGATCTCCTCCGCCTCGATCGGAATGTCCTTCATCAGGTCGAAGTTCGACTTCTTCCCAATGACCACGTCGTTCTCGATGCGGATGCCGAGGCCCTCCTCGCGGATGTAGATGCCGGGCTCGATGGTGAAGACCATGCCTTCCGCATAGGGCTCGTGCGGCGGGGCGACGTCGTGCACGTCGAGGCCCATGTGGTGCGAAGTACCATGCATGAAGTACTTCTTCACCAGCGGTTTGTCCGGTCCCTGCTCCTTCGCCTCCTTGGCGCTGATCAGACCGAGGTTCACCAGCTCCGCTTCCATCAGCTCGACCACTTGCTTCTGGTATTCGAGCGGTGTGTTGCCGGGACGAAGGATCTCATTCGCGCCGCGGAAGACGCGGAGCACGGAGTTGTAAACGTCGCGTTGACGTTCGGTGAAGCGGCCGTTGACGGGAATGGTCCGCGTCAGGTCGGACGCCCAACCGGCGTACTCGGCGGCCACATCGAGCAAAAGCATGTCGCCATCCTGGCAAACCTTGTCGTTCTCGACGTAGTGAAGCACACAGGCGTTTTTGCCGCTGCCGATGATCGGGCCGTAGGCAAAGCCGCGCGAGCCTTGGCGGACGAACTCGTGGAGCAACTCCGCTTCCACTTCCCACTCGCCCACGCCCGGCTTCACGAAGCCGAGCAGGCGGCGGAAGCCAGCCTCGGTGATCTTGCAGGCCTTCTGGATGATATCGATCTCCACCGGGTCCTTCGTGATCCGCAGGCGATGCATCAGCGGTGCAAGACGCTCGTAGCGATGCAGCGGATAGCGCGCCTGGCACTTCTTGATGAAGCGGTCGTTCGCGGTCTCCACCACCACCACCGCGCGCAGGTGCTCGTTCGTGGTGAGGTAAATGTTATCGGCCTGCGGGATCAGTCGGTGCAGCCAAGACTCGAAGCTGTGGGCCCACTCGATGCGCTCGATCCCGGTCGCGGCCTTCGCCTGTTCCTTGGTGAGCTTGTCACCTTCCCAGATCGCGATGTGTTCGCTGGTCTCCTTGACGAAAAGGATCTCGCGCTCCTTCGGATCCTTCGCATCCGGCATGAGGACCAGCATGGTTTCCTCCTGATCGACCCCGGTCAGGTAGAAGAGATCCGCGTTCTGCTTGAAGGCCATCGACCCGTCCGCATTGGTCGGATAGATGTCATTCGCCAGCACGATGACGATGCTGTTCGGCTTGACGAGAGAGCGGAGCTTGTCGCGATTCCGGATGAAGAGCTGCGGGTCGATCGGGTCGTAGCGCATGGGTCGCACTCCAGCGGATGCCCCGCCGTCCCGCAACGCGATTTGCAGGAGCCGCCGAAATCTTGGCAAAAGCTGCGGAATCGGCGGCGGGAGCGGTCAATGGATCTCCAGCCGGGAGATGAGGCCGCCGCGGATCTGGAAGCCATAGTCGAGCTCGACCGGACTGCCGGGGAAATCGCCGGAGACCTTCGCGGTCACGATCGTGGTCTTGCCATCGTCGGTGACCATCAAGACCTGCGCACGCGGCGAATACTTCCGCGTGGCTTCCTCGAGCCAATCCCGGATCGCCGCCTGGCCGCGATGCTCCTCGCCCTCGTCGTGGACCACAGCGTCCGCGGCGAAGCAGGCGCTGGCGTCATCCGCGTTCCCCGCATTCGCGGCGCGGAAGTAGTCTGAAAGTGGCTCGGGAAGATACATGGCTTGATGGCAATCACCCCCCCCGCCAGTTCAGCTTCTGGCGCAGGGCTTCGTAGAAAGAGTGCCCCTTCAGGCGGAGCAGATGGAGGGCGTGATCCGCCTTCCTTACTTCGATGCGGTCGCCCTGATTGATCGTCACGCAATCGCGGCCATCCACGGTGAAAAGCATCGGCGCCTCGTCGGCATTTTCCGGTGCCAGCTCCACCACGGCATCGTCGCTGATCACCAGTGATCGCTGGCTCAGGGTGTGAGGGCAGATCGGCGTGATCACAAAGGCCGCCGCCGAAGGACTGATGAGCGGGCCGCTCGCGGAGAGCGAGTATGCGGTCGAACCCGTGGGCGTGGCGACGATCAAGCCGTCCGCGCGATAGCTATTGAGCAGGTCCCCGCCAATGTAGGCGGAAAGGGAAACGAGGCGACCCGTCTGGCCACGGGCCAGCACCACCTCATTCAGCGCCATGAAGGTCTTCAGCGAACCATCCACGCCCTTCACGTCCGCACACAGCAGCGTGCGGCGGCTGGTCTTGTAGTCTCCGGACAAAAGCGTATCGGCAAAGAGCTCCACCTCATCATCCGTGCAACTGGTGAGGAAACCGAGGGTGCCGATGTTCACCCCGGCGACCGGCTTGTCGGTGGGCCCGAGTTTTGCCACGGCATTGAGCATCGTGCCATCCCCGCCGAGCACCGCGATCACGTCGCTATCCGCCGCCAGCTCCGGGCCGTCCATTCCGCCCGGCACGCTGCAGAAGGCCGCGACCTCCCTTTCCAACGACGTCGCGATGCCCCTGACGGAAAGCACCCCGACAAGGCGATCGATCGCACTCCGGGCACCCTCCTTGGCGGTGTTGGCAATGATGCCGACCTTCATGAGGGGGATCTTCTAACGGTTGGAACGCTTTCCCGCAAGGGATCCGGAAAATTACTTATGAGGGGGAAACCGCGAATGGACGCCAATGGACGCGAATTCTCCAGAGTAGGACGAAGGCAGAAAAGAGAGGAGGTGGAGATTCCTACATCCCATCCCTCCTGATCCCATTTTCTCCATATTCGCGTCCATTCGCGGTTAAAATCACACCAGCCACGCCAGGAACTCCCGGTTCCCGTCCGTCCCGGTGATCGGCGAATCGATCAGTCCCTTCCACTCCCGGCCCAGCTCCTCGGTCACGAAGACACGGATCTTCTCCACCGCCCGGTCATGCAGGGCCGGATCGCGGACAATTCCGCCTTTTCCAATATCCTCCCGCTCCAGCTCGAACTGCGGCTTGATGAGGCAAACGATCGAGCCGCCCTCTTCCAGCACGGAAAAAGCCGCCGGCAGGATCTTGGTCAGGGAGATGAAGGAAAGATCCATCACGATCAGGCGGACCTTTTCGCCCAGCGTGGAGACCTCCAGCCCCCGGGCATTGAACTGCTCCTTCACCACCACTCGCGGATCCATTCGCAGCTTGTAGGCGAGCTGGTTGGTCCCGACATCGATCGCGTGGACCTTCGCCGCCCCGTGCTGGAGCAGGCAATCGGTGAAACCCCCGGTCGAAGCTCCGATATCGAGGCAGGTCCAGCCCTCCGGGGAAATCCCGAAGGAATTCAGCGCGCCCTCCATCTTGAAGCCGCCGCGGCCGACGTATTTCGGCTTCTCCTTCACCTCCAGCGGGGCGTCCTCGGCGATCTTCGTGCTGGGCTTGTCCACGATCCGGTCCCCGCTGCGCACCTCCCCGGCGAGGACGAGGCGCTTCGCCTGTTCCCGGGACTCGCAGAGGCCGCGGGCGACCAGCAGGGCATCGACTCTTTCCTTTTTCACGGGGGGAAGAGTCCAGACGCCAGACGCCGGAAACCAGAAAAATGCCGGAAAACACGGAACTCTCTGGTTTCTTGACTCTTGCCTCCGGTTTCGTTCTCCCCTTTCCTCCCGCGCGTGACCCGCCACCGCACTGACGACCTCCGAATCTCCGGCCTGAATCCGCTCATTTCACCGGCGATCCTGAACTATTTCCTGCCGGTCAGCGAGGAAGCTTCGGAGCTGGTGGCCGCCGCCCGCGCGCAATGCGATGCGATCCTGAAGGGCGAGGACGACCGCCTGCTGGTCATCGTCGGCCCCTGCTCGATCCACGATCCCGAAGCGGCGATCGAATACGGCAAGAAGATCAAGGCGGAAGCCGAGCGGCTGAAGGAAGACCTCTTCGTGGTGATGCGCGTCTATTTCGAGAAGCCGCGCACCACCGTCGGCTGGAAGGGCCTGATCAACGACCCGAAGCTCGACGACTCCTTCGACATCAACCACGGCCTGCGCGTCGCCCGCGGCCTGCTGCTGGAACTCGCGAACATGGGCGTGCCCGCCGGCACCGAGTTCCTCGACACGATTTCCCCGCAGTACATCGCGGACCTGATTGCCTGGGGGGCCATCGGCGCCCGCACCACGGAAAGCCAGGTGCACCGCGAGCTGGCCTCCGGCCTCTCCATGCCGGTCGGCTTCAAGAACGGCACCGGCGGCTCGATCCAGATCGCGCTGGACGCCATCCAGTCTTCCTCGCGTCCCCACCATTTTCTGTCCGTCACGAAGCAGGGCGTCTCGGCGATCGTTTCCACGACGGGTAACGAAACTTGCCACATCATCCTGCGCGGCGGGAAAACGGGACCGAACTACGAGAAGGAACAGATCGATGAGGTCGAGAAGATGCTGCGCGAGCAGGGTCTGCCGCCTCACGTGATGGTGGACTGCTCCCACGGCAACTCCCTCAAGGACTACCGCAACCAGCCGCTGGTGGCGAACGCCCTCAGCAAGCAGATCGAGGAAGGCTCGAAGACGGTCGTCGCCACCATGGTCGAGTCGAACCTCGTCGAAGGAAACCAGAAGCTCGTCCCGGATCTCACCAAGCTCACCCGCGGCCAATCCGTGACCGACGCCTGCATCGGCTGGGACGACACCGTGGCGGTGCTCGATCGCTTCGCCGAAGCGGTGCGCAAACGCCGCAAGGCTTGACGGTAGGGCACCGCGGCCCGCGGTGCCACCGGGTGCGCCGACTTCAGTCCGCGGCGGCTACCAAAGCGCACCAACCCCGGCCCCCTTCGTCAAACGAGGAAGCCGCGGGGCAACCGTTCGCACACACCGCCTGCACCGCACACTCTTTCCCTTGGAGTCCGGGCAAGACATCGGTTAGATAGGCGACCCGTGAGCCGACGCCCCAAGTTCTGGAACCATCGCAGCGGACGCTTCTGGCGTGGATTCGGGATCTTCCTGTTCCTCTTCGGAGCGTGGATTCTCACGATGTTTTCCTACACTGAAGTGGGCTACCTCCACTACGGTCTCCCTTCCTCGAGATTTGCTACGCTCAAGCTCGGCAATGGAGGGCTGCAGGGTATTTGGACCACCCATACCTACAAAATCCCTGGGTCCGGGACTCCTTCCCCCCATTCGGAATGGGTTTTCAAACTCAGGGAGAGCAACGGCGCGAATCTCGCACCGGAATTCAGTCGGAGAGAACGAGATGATCACTTCTACTTCTCAGAAACGAGATCCCACCTCTTCCTGCCGCTCTGGCTCCCGGTGTTGGGATGGATCATCCTCTGGTTCTACCGCATGCACCGGCAGGACAAGCAGGAGGAAATGTTCTTCGGCAGCCAGCCTGAAGGAGGCGACGAAGAAACAACACCTCTCTCCGACTCGTGAACTCCCGCCCCAAGTTCTGGAACAACCGCTCGCCGCGGTTCTGGTGGGGATTCTGGATCCTGATCTTCCTCTTCGTGTGCTGGGCCTGGAGTTGCTACTTCCGTGTGGAGGTAACGCACACGTCAGCCTCAGGACGCCAAATGGAAATTACGGTGACCAAGGGCCGCCTCAGCCTCAACTCATGGCAATGGGCTGGCACCCCCACCTTGCTGCCACGCTGGGAATTCCGTTCCAGCAAGTTGATTGGGTTCGAGGGGATGCCCCGCTTTTCGCGAACCGATACCCCGATGGGGGTTTACCACCGGCTCTTCATCCCCCTCTGGATTCCGCTGGCGGCATGGCTGATCCTGTGGCGGCTATGGCTCCGCCATGCCCACAAAAAAGCCGGGGCGAATCTCTTCGCACCCGGCTGAAATGGAAAATCGCTGGGGATCGCAGGCTTACTTGCCCTCTTCCTTCTTCTCCCCGGCGGGAGCGGGGACACCCTCGTTGATCGTCGTCAAAAGGACATCCGTGATGTCCGTGGCGTCCTTCGTGTAAAGGAGGATGGGCACCATGGAGGTGCTCTTGCCGGTCTTGTCCACCACGTAGTCGTAGCCTTCGGCTTCCGCGTGCTTCTGCACCTTCGCGCGGATCTCCTCGAGGATACCCTTCATGATGATGTTGTTCTGCTCCTGGAAAGCGCGCGACTTGCGCTGCAGGAACTCCTCGAGCTCCGTCTGCAGTCCCTGGGCTTCCTGAACCTTCACCTGCCGGGCGGAGAAGAGTTCGCGCTTCTTGGTATCGGCGATCGTGGGGTCTTCCAGTTGCTTGCCGAGATCCTTCGCCGCATCGGAGACTTCCTGAAGCCGCTTCATGCGCTCTTCCTGGTCCTTTTTCACCCGGGCGACATCCTCGTCCATCTTGGCCTTCGCTTCCGTCGTGCGGTTGTAGGCCTTGAAAAGTTCTTCCATGTCCACGGTGGCCACCTTCAGGCGGCCCTGCTGGGCGTGCGAAACCCCGCTGAACGTGACGACCAAGGCGAGAAATGGAGCGATCAGTTGTTTCATGGGTTCCGTGCTGGCGATGCGGATGCCTAGCACCGGGAAGCGGATTGTGGAAATCCTTTTCGCCGGGCCGGGCTCGCCTTCTCCCCGATGGGTAAATTCTGCGTAAACGAAGTGGCGCGATCTTGTTTAGTCTCAAGGCCCGGGGTGATGTTGCACCGTTATGAAAACGATCACCGCGCTATTGCTGCTGGCTGGACACGTTTCCGCCTACACGCTCCACGAGTGGGGCACCTTCACCACCGTCGCAGGTTCGGACGGCGTGCTGCTGGAAGGACTGGAGCGGGAAGAGGCCCCCTTGCCACTCTTCACTTACTCCCACTATGGTTTGGAAAACGGGAATATCCCCCGTCTGAATGGTCGGCCAATGAAGGGTATGTCCCGCCGGCCCCTCGCCGGCGTGAAAGTGAAGATGGAAACTCCCGTGATCTATTTTCACTCGGACAAAGCCTTCGATGTCTCGGTGAAAGTGGGATTCGCGGGCGGCACGATCAGCCAGTGGTATCCCGACCGCAGCGCCGGCGAGACACTCCCGCCGCTTCCCGCCCTGCCGAAGCAGCCGTCTCCGGAGGATCTGGCCAAACAAATCCTGGACTTCTCGAAGCCCTATCGCGGCTCCATCGAATGGCGGGCACGGGTCCTGTCGCCGGAGGAAACCCGCAATACCATTCTCTTCAAGCCCGGCGAATCTCTGCACTGGATGCGGCCCCGGGTTCCTGAAGCAAATGCCATCCGCACGCCCAAGGGCGAAACCGAGGGCTTCCTCTTCTACCGGGGCATCGGTTCCTTCGACCCGGGCCTGACCACTACCGCAGGAAGCGACGGCACGCTGCGCCTCGAAAACCGCACCGGTGAGGCGATCCCCTTCGCATTTGTCTTTGAAAAAGAAGGCCTCGTGACCCGCTGGAGGCAATTGAAGGGAGGCTTGGACAAGGGCGCTACTGCCGAAATCCCCCGCGATTCGATGACGATGAACTCCCCCGCCATTGAAGAGCTCATGGCCACGGTCTTTCCACCGTTCCCCGAGCCGGTGTACCGGGAAATGGTAGAGGGACTGGTGTCCACCGGCCTCCTGAAGAGCGAGGCGACCGCCATGGTGGAAACCTGGTGGGACAGCTACTTCGCGACGGAAGGCCTGCGCGTTTTCTGGGTGGTGCCGGCGTCAAAGACCGCCGCGATCCTGCCTCTCGAAGTTTCCCCCGCCCCGGAAAAACAGGTCCGGGTCATCGTCGGCAGGAGCGAGGTGCTGCGGCCGGAAAAGGAACAGAATTGGCTGACGATGTCCCGCAGCACGGATCCGAATTTGACCGCGAATTGGAACTACCTTCAAAAGAACGACCGCTTCGGCATCGCCTACCAGCGCCGGATCGAAGCGCTGACGGCTACGGCCGCCGCGAAATGATCAGTGCTTGCCTCCCAGAGCAGGAAGCAACTCTTTCCGGATCAGCGCAATCGAGCGACGGCGGATCTTTTCCTGGCGCTTCAGGAGGCTCTTCCATGCCACCCGCGTGGTGGCATGGGTGAAGCCTCTTTCGGTCAACCAGGTCGCCAGGACCTCGAGGTCGTTCTCGTTGCCCAGGCTGTCCGCGAGCTTCTCCGTCTCGGCCTTGGCGGGAAGGTCGAGCTCCGGGGCTACCAAGGACATGCCGCCGAGCCACGCCTTGGCGGCCTTCCGGCAGGCATGGAAATCCTCATTGTCCACCCGCTGGAGCGCCCGCTTGAGACGCTTTTTAAGCTGCTTTTTCAGGTGATGGGAGCCCGCCTCCGCAAGCTGCGCGGTTTCCTCGTCCGTGCGGGCCTCCAAGCGACCCTTCACCTGACCGAGGGCCGCCAATGACCAATCGATCACCGGCTGGGGGGGCCGCCGCGCTGCCGCATGGGCTTCCAGTCCCAGCATGGCGGAAATCGCGGCCTCGGCCGAAGCAGGGGCCGAGCAGTCGATTTCCAGGTCGTCCCAGGTCTTCGACCTCACCACCGCATCCCGGGAAGCCCCCAACATCCGGCCGATCACCGCGATCCAGCGGATGCAGGGCTTGGCCTCGCCGATCACCGTCAGTCCACCGCGCAGGCGTTTGCCGAGCTTCCGGACCTGATGGATCTCATCGGCCACCCGGCCATGGGAATCGTTCAGACCGGAAAGCATGCGCTCCATTTCCGTGCAGGCCGCGATGAGATTCCCGCGCGCTGCAATGAAATCGGACGGAGTCTCGGACATAGAGACTCCACCCCATCAGCTTTGTCCCGACCTGTCAGGCATTCTTGCGTGACAATTGCTAGAAAACTCAAAAGGAGACACTTCCGAACCAGCGGGCGACGTCCTCCGTGGCGGCACCCCCGTGCTCGGCGACCAAGCGGAAGTAGCCTTTCCGGCCATCCGGTGCCTTCAGGGAAAAGCCTTCCGTGCTGAAAGAGGCGCCGTCCGCCCCGCTGCCGGCGGACTCCTGGAACCAGCGCACTTCCTCGCCGAGGATCGAAACCTCCCGCCATTCCTGCTTTTTCTGACGACCGGCGAGGGTGTCATTCACCATCCGCTCTCCTCCGACCAAGGGCGGGGAAGAAAGCTTCGGAAGGGGTTCGGCCATCCCGTGAATCATCAGCCGGGTCGAGGAACGGGTCGGATCGGTGTAGGTGAGGAGATAGCCGCCCTCGCCATCGCGCTGGATTTTCGGGGCACCCCAGACGCGCTCCAAGCCGTGGGAGCGGAGCACCGGAACGGTCACCCCGAGCAGATCCGAGCTTCCTTGCAGCGAAAGATCGCGGGCGCCCGTCGCCTTTCCCCAGGCCTCGATGCGGCCGCCGCCGCAGCTGGTCAGCGCGAGGGCGAAGGAGGTGGCACCGAACATTTTCCAGAGGCGGGCAAGCATGCCCCACCGATAGCCGTCTTTGCGTTTCTGCCAAGGCAGCGCTGCGCGTTTCCGCAAAAATCCCGGCTCGCCAAAAAGCGTCCGCCACGCCAGAAAGCTGACCCCACGCTGCCCTCTAACATGCGCAAGCTCGTTACCAACGCCCGCGTCGTCTCCCCCGGAGTCGACCTGCCCCGTGCCGCCGTTTTAATCGAGGACGGCTGGATCACCGCGGTGATCGAGGGCAACAACCTGCCGAATACCACCGAAAAAATCGACGCGGGCGGGCTGCTGCTGATGCCCGGCTTCATCGACATGCACAGCCACGGCGCGGACGGCTGCGACGTATGCGACGACACGCTGGAATCCCTCCAGCATATCGCTCGGCGGAAGCTGCAGGAAGGCGTCACCACCTGGCTGCCGACCACGCTCACGCAGCCTAAGGAGAAGCTGAAGTCGATCGCGGGAAAGATCGCGCAATTCTGCACGGACGGCGGCCTGACCCGCTGCCCCGGCATCCACGTGGAGGGCCCCTTCATCAACAAGGAGCGCGCCGGAGCCCAGAATCCGCAATTCGTACGGCCACCGGATTTCGCGGAGATCGAGGACCTCCACGCCATCATGCCCGTCCGGATCCTTTCGCTCGCGCCTGAAATGCCGGGGGCCATCGAGTTGATCCGCGGTTGCCGGGCACTCGGGATCACGTGCTCTGCGGCGCATACGGCGTCCACCGCCGCACAGATCTTCGCGGCCTGTGATGCCGGCCTCACTCACTTGACCCACTACGGGAATGCGATGACCCCGCTTCACCACCGCGAGATCGGCGTGATCGGCGCGGGCATGGTGGAGGAGCGCCTCATGGTGGAGCTAATCACCGATGGCATCCATCTTTCCCCCGACATGCTGCGCCTGGTCTTCACGACTATCCCCATCGAGCGGCTGATGATGATCACTGATTCGGTGGCCGCCTCATGGATCGGCGAAGGCGAAGTGAATCTCGGCGGCCTCGCCGTGGTGGTGAAGGACCATATCGCCCGCCTGAAAGAGGGCGGCGCCTTGGCTGGCTCCACCCTCAAGGCGAACGAGGGCCTGAAGAACCTCGCCGAAATCACCCGCCTGCCGCTTTCCGAACTGGCAAAGGTCACCGCCTGGAACCAGGCACGCTCCCTCGGCCTGCAGAGCCTCGGCAAGATCGCCCCCGGCTTCCTCGCCGACCTCGTGCTGCTTAACGAGGACTTCTCCGTCGCGAAGACTTTCGTGGGCGGAGAGGAGCGCTGAACAGCGCCCCGCACCGCACCTCAAATCACCAGACCCAGTCCGACTGCTCCGGGGTTCCGAAGAAGGACTTCGGCTTTCTGCTCGCTCCGTCGTCGATTCCATTCGGCCCGACCGAGTAGAGTTGGAATTTGCCATCGTTCACCCGGTAAATGAAGGCCTTCCCGCTCAGCGGATCGATGATGTCGCTTCCGCCAATGGCATCCAAGCTGGGAGGATAGCTCCCATGGGCGATCTTGTATTCGCCCAGCAGACAGGCCAAGCGAGCCAGCGATTCGTCCACCATGGCCCTCGATCCCCGCTTGAGAGCGGAACCAACCAGAGCCCCGATGGACGGGGAATCCACATCGCAGATCTTCTCTACAATCCCCTTCGGCGTGCTAAAGGGCGTTTCCATTTCCCGGATCCACGACGGTCCCGGATACCCCGATCCACCCTGCGCCCCCAGCTCATCCCACCACGATTGGAGCGGGCCATCCTTCCGGACAAGCTCCAGGGATTTCTCGGTGGTCAGGAGAATCTGGGCGGTATTCGCGTCAAACCAGAAGTCAGGAACCGCGCTTTGCTGCATCCGGGAAAGAAAATCTCCATCCTCTCCCATGATCCGCGCTCCGAGGCTCCGATCCATCTTCCAATGCTCGCAGTAGATCGCCATCACGACCCCTTCGAGGTTCAGCATGCGTTCGAGCACTTCCTTGTTATTTCGCCCACCCCACGCCTCCCTCAATCTCTCCAAGGAAGCGGCATCCCAAGCGCCCGACGAGATCCCCCTGAGCAAAGGCGGCATGGATTGTTTTTCCATGCCCCAGGCAACGAACTGTCCTATGCCCAAGCCCTCCGACATCACGAGATCCGACAAGCGTCGGTTGATCAGCAGGCTCTCGAGCGCGATGTCTCCCCTTCCGGCGTCCAGGGCCAGTTCCGCTCGCATGGCGATTCCGAGCGAGGCATAACTCAATTTGATCAGGTCGGAACAACCCGTGGTGTAGGCTTTCCCTGGATTGGAAAGATCGATTCTCGGGGGCATCACGGTCCAACGCCGGCCCTTCCCTTCACGAAGGGCATTGAGAACCTCCGCGTGCCGCTGGTCGAACTGCTCCAGCATCTCCGACGCCGATCCTTTGAGTCCCAATCTCTCGGCAAACAAATTCGGCGGCAAGGGCTCTCCTTGATGGCTACGGCGGACGGGAACGCCCTTCGTGTCCGCTCCCAAGCTCGCGATCTTCGTCCCCGCCAGGTCCTTGGCCTCTGGGGAATCATACACCCCGGAAAAGGTCATGGAGTTGAGCCCGTTCTCCTCCCTTAACTTCACCAGCAGCGGGATCATCGCGAAGTTCTCCTCATCGGGAGGCATCTCGACCTTGAACTTCGCGGCCTCGATCAGGTTCCCTCCGGACTTCAGGGCATCGAGCGCATCCCGCTTCGCTCCGGCCGCACGGCGGTTGGCCGCCGCGTTGGCGAGGCCCAGGAGAGAAGCACCAATCACCACCGCTTGCGTCGAGCGGCGGAACCATTTCTTGCGGATCAATCTTTTCATCGGTTTCAGCGTTAGGGTTCGTTGAACCCCAGCAGGGAAGACTCCCCGCCGGGCTGCCCGAGGGGCATCTGCCCCGGTGGCAGGATGAGCGGTTGATCCTTCAGTTCGTCCTCCGGCTTCGTGAGATAAAGGGCGGCGGTGGCTGCCCAGCAGATCGCGAGGCCCACCAGCAGCGGCTTCGGGAACAGCGGAGGAACCGGCTTCGGCAGCAGGAGTGCCTTCCACTCTTCCGGCGGACGACGCAGTTCCATGCCGCGCAGTTGCCCTTCGAAGTCGCTGTCGTCACCGGAATTCATGGGATCAAAGCTCTTCATAAGCGGGACGCAGGAGGCCGCGGAGTTTGTCTAAGGCGTAGCGGTAGCGGCTCGCCGCGGTATTGAGGGGAATTCCACAGATCTGAGATATTTCATCAAAGGTCCGTTCCTCCCAAAGTTTCAAGATGACCACCTCCCGTTGCTCGGGAGGGAGCTGGCCGAGCGCGCCTTCCAATTGCTGCCGGAAGGCCTCGCGATCCGGATCCGGCGAGGGCTGGAAAATCTCCTCCGGCTTCTTCTCGGCATGCTCGCGGCGGACCTTGTCGCGGCGCATCCGGTCGATCGCCCCGTGGTGGACCATCCGCAGCAGGTAAGCGCGCTCGGAGTCCTTTTCACCAAGGTCTACCCGGCCTTCCGCGAGCTTGAGAAAAACGTCCTGGAGGAGGTCGCGCACCGCCGCCTCATCCCGCAACAGCGAAAGCCCATGACGGTACATCGCCGTCACGTGCTCGTCGTGGATGCGTTCCAGATCCTTCGTTGTCAGTCCGCGCTTCGCGCCCGCCATCATGACTTTGACGCGCGAGGAGGAAAGTTTTGTCTGAACCGATGTATCCTGTCGGAACAAAGTATGGTCTTCTCCGAATTTTCATAAGGTTTTTGCAGACAAAGGAGTGCGGCTGCGGCACTCACTTAGACGTTATCGACCCGAAATCCTCCATGAGCACGGTCCACTCTCCCATCACGGAAACGACGGAATATCTCCAAGCCATCCGTCAGCGGGTCGCAACCATCGTCGTCGGTCAGGACGTGGTGGTGGAGCGCATGCTGATCGCCCTGCTGACAAGCGGGCACCTTTTGTTAGAGGGTATGCCCGGGCTAGCAAAGACGCTTCTGGTGAACACGCTGGCGCGCGCCATGCACCTGAACTTCCGGCGCATCCAGTTCACCATCGACCTGCTTCCTTCCGACATCCTCGGCTCGGAAATCCTCGACGAACGCACCGGCGGTTTCCGCACCCACCAAGGGCCCGTCTTCACGAACCTGCTGCTGGCGGACGAGATCAACCGCGCCGCGCCGAAGGTACAGGGCGCGCTGCTGGAAGCCATGCAGGAACGCAAGGTGACCATCGGCAACCAATCCTTTCCCTTGCCGGTCCCCTTCCTCGTGATCGCGACCCAGAACCCGATCGAGCAAAGCGGCACCTTCGAACTGCCCGAAGCACAACTCGATCGCTTCATGCTCTGTCACCGGCTCGGCTACCCGACGCTCGCGGAGGAAGAGGAAATCCTGCGGCGCAACCTGAAGCTCGGCGTGAAGCGCGAGGGCGCAGGTGCCGTGGCACGCACCGAGTTCGACATGATCAAGGAGGAGGCCATCGGCAGTGAAGCCGACCTCGTCGCCGCCATGGAAGCCGCAAACCACATCCACGTCAGCGATGTCTTCCTGAAGCACGTGGTCGACGTGGTGGAGCGCACGCGAAAGCACGCCGACCTGGAACTCGGCTGTTCGCCGCGCGCGGGCATTTCGATCCTCAAGGCATCCCGCGCCCGGGCCCTCCTGCATGGCCGCGACTACGTGGTGCCCGAAGATCTCTTCGCTCTCGCGGAAGACGTGATGCTGCACCGCATCCGCCTGACCTATGAAGCCCTCGCCGAGGGCAAGACCGCGGCCAAGGTCCTGCGCGGCATTCTTGAAGAATCCGTCTCGTAACAGGCCTCAAGCTTTTCATCTAACCGCGAAATCCCATGAAAGGGCGCGAAATCTAACAGCCAAAACTTCTCCTGCCTTTCCTCCTTCAAATCTCGCGTTCTTTCGCGCCCTTTCGCGGTTAAATCAAAATCCGCCCTCCTACTGCATACGCCGTAGTTTAAAATGGAAACCACCCTCCAGCACTGCGATCCCCTCGACAGCCGCCAGTTCCACTTGGCGGTGAAGCGGCTCGCGGACAGCTTGAGCTACGGCACGGACAGGAGCCCCTTCCTCGGCCAGGGCATCGAGTACGTGCAATCGCGCCGCTACGAGCCGGGCGATCCCGTGAAGTCGATCGATTGGCGCGTGACGGCGCGCACGGGCAAGCCGCACGTGAAGCAATTCGAAACCCCGAAGCAGATGCCCGTGTGGCTGGTGGTCGATACCTCCGCTTCGATGGCCTTGGCCTCCCATCCACCCGGCAAGTACGGCCTCGCACTGCAGGTGGCCGGCGGGATCGCGCTCGCCTGTCTGGATCGCGTGAGTCCCGTCGGCATCCTCGGAGCAGGCGGCCGCGATCTCGTGGTGCAGCCAAGTCTTTCGCGCGACGTCTTGCTGCAATGGCTGCATTCCCTGCGGACCTATCGCTTCGATGAGCCGACCACCCTGGGCGAGCGGCTGCTGGCCCTCGAGCCATCGCTCACGCAGCGCGCGCTGCTGATCGTGCTCAGCGATTTCCATGACCCGGATGCACTCGCCGCCTTGAAACTGGTGGGCGCGCGGCACGATTGCATCTGCCTCGTCTTCCGCGACCCCGCCGAAGACCAACTCGTCGGTGCCGGCCTCTTTCGCGGCCGCGAAGTCGAATCCGGTCGCGAGATCGTTACCCATGGGCGCCGCATCCTTTCGACGACCGAGAATCTCGCGGAGTCGCTGAAGAAAGCCTCGCTCGATCACTTCGTCATCCAACCCGGAACTCCGTTCCTTGGAAGACTCCGCCATTTCCTCCGCTCCCGTGGGGGAGCTTCCCGCCGCAACCGCCAATGATGCGACGCACTTTCATCTCCCTGCTGTTCGCGCCCGCTGTCCTTCTCGCCGAGGACGCATCGAAACTGCCGACCCAGCGCGTGGGCCTGCCCCTCACGATCACCGAGATCTACATCCCCGGCGGCGAAGTAAAAGCGAAGCCGCGCCGGGATCGCGAACCACCGCTGGTGGTGCGGATCCTTGAAGTAAAGCCCGCGAAAGACGGCAGCCGCTACGATTTCGAGGTGCAGGGCCTCGAGCCCGGCCGACATAATCTCGCGGACTATCTCGAACCGGTCGACGCGTCCAAGGCGGCACCGATTCCGGAGATTCCCCTTGAAATCACGACCGCGCTGCCACCGGGGCTTGCCTATCCCAACAAGGTCGAGCGCGGTGAACTACCGAAGCTCGGCGGCTATCGTACGACGATGATCGTACTTGGCTCCGCCTGGCTTGCCGGACTCGGAGCGATCCTGATCTGGCGAAAGAAAAAGCCAGCGGCCGACGATGCGCTTTCCGCACCTCCACCAACCCTCGCCGAGCGCCTCCGCCCGCTGGTGGACGGAGCCTCACAAGGCAACCTCTCTCCCGACGATCGCGCGAAATTGGAGCGTCTCGTCATCGGCCATTGGCGCGAGCGTTTGCCGGACATTGCCGCCCTCACACCCTCGGAGGCGATGAGGAAACTGCGCACCGATCCCCAGGCATCACCGCTCATCCTTGCGCTGGAGCGCTGGCTCCATGCTCCGTCCAGCGACACTTCGCATAGCGACATCGAAAAGCTGCTAGCTCCCTACGCCGGATGAAATTCAATCCACGGAATACCCGAAATACACGGGTGCTGATAAGAGACTCGCGGAATACTTCCGGGCTTCCCGGTTCCGTGTATTCCGAGTGTTCCGTGGTTTCCCCGTCTTCCTTCCATCCATGACCTTCGCCCATCCATGGCTCCTCGCTTTGCTCCTCCTTCCGGTGGGGCTGGCGGTGTTCCTGTGGAAACGCGGCGGCCGACGGGTTCCCCTGCCCTTCGATCACCAGCCGCTGCCTCGTGCCCGGCTGCTCGGTTTCCTCCTTCGCACGGCCGATCTCCTTCCCATGCTCCTGATGTCAATCGCCATCGCGATCCTCGCGGGACCCCGGCGCTTCGAGCAACCGCGGAGCGAGCGGGAGATGACGAACATCCTCTTCTGCCTCGATGTCTCCGGCTCGATGATGGCCTCCTTCGGCTCGACCACCCGCTATGACGCGGCGATGGGTGCGGTGAATGACTTCATCTCCTTCCGCAAGGGCGATGCCTTCGGCCTCACCGTCTTCGGCAGCAGCGTGCTGAACTGGGTGCCGCTCACCAATGATGTCTCCGCCTTTAAATGCGCGCCGCCTTTCCTGCGTCCGGAGAAACTTCCACCCTGGTTCGGCGGCACGATGATCGGGATGGCCCTGCGCGAGGCGGAAAAGACCATGCTCGCCAGCAATTCCGGCGACCGCATGATCGTCCTCTTCACCGATGGCGAAAGCTACGATCTTGAGAACGGCAATGACGTCGCGATCGCCCAAAGCCTGAAGGCGAATGGCATCAAGGTTTACGATGTCCACGTGGCCGAAGGTGGCGCTCCCGACTCGGTCGCGGTCATCGCATCGATGACCGGCGGCGAGGTCTTCTCCGCGGGCGATCCGGCCGCGTTGAAAGCCGTCTTCGCGAAGATCGATGAGATGCAGAAGGCCCCGCTGAAGCGCGTGACGCCGGATCCCATCGATTTCTTCGAGCCCTTCGCCATTGCCGGATTGGGCATCGGCGGGCTTTATCTTCTCACCCTCTTCGGCCTGCGCCACACGCCATGGTGACCCCCCCGCTACTGCTTGCTCTCGCTTCGCTCGTGCTCGCCACGGGTGCGGAGTGGATTCATCTCGGCCGCATCCGCAGTGTGTCCGCGCTGGCCTTTGGTCCGGGAAGGAAAGCCGGGCTCGCAGGCCGGGTCGCGCCGCTCATCCGCATCCTCGGCTTGGCAGCGCTCATCTGGGGCGTGACCACCCTGCTGATGCTTCCGCCCGCGGCGCATCGCTCCACGGTAAAGGAGGTGGAGCCGAAGGAACGCCAGCATCTTCTCCTGGTGCTCGATGTCTCTCCCAGCATGCGGCTCCGCGATGCCGGGGCGAGCGGCAAGGAAAGCCGGATGGCACGCGCACGGGCGATCGTGGAATCGGTGATCGCCCGCACCGCCCATGACAAGCTGCACACCTCGGTCGTCGCCGTTTACAATGGCGCGAAGCCCGTGGTCGAGGAGACCCGCGATCTCGAGATCCTCCACAACCTGATGGACGACCTGCCGATGCATCAGGCCTTCGAGTCCGGAAAGACCAAGCTCCTCGATGGCCTCGCGGAGGCCGCCCAAATGGCGGCGAAATGGCCGCGCGATTCCGCCACCCTCGTGCTGATCAGCGATGGCGATTCCGTACCCGCCACCGGCATGCCCAAGATGCCTCCATCGATCGGCGGCGTGCTCGTCGCGGGCGTCGGCGATCCCTTGAAAGGCACGTTCATCGACGGCCACCACTCGCGCCAGGATGGTGCGACGCTCCGCCAGATCGCGACCCGTCTCGGCGGCGAATATCATGATGGCAATGCCAAGCTTGTCCCGACCGCGATGCTCCAGCGCCTCGGCACCCTCGCCGTGGATGGAACCACGCGGCTGCCGGGCCAGCGGGAACTCGCCATTTTCCTGACCGCGCTGGGTGCCAGCATGCTCGCCGCGCTTCCCCTGCTGCTCCATTTCGCCGGGTCGCGCTGGAATCCGGGCCCGCAGCGCCTTCCGGCACGCCAGATTTCCCGCTCCCCTCAACTCACTGCTTTCCTTCGCTGACAAATTCGTACAACTTGCGACTTAACCAAATGCCATGAAAATTCTCATTCTCACTTTATGGTGCCTGGTCCCCTTGGGCCTGCTGGCCTATCACTACGGCCCCGGCCGTGAACAGATGACGCTCGATGCCACCGCATCGACCCTCGGTCAGGCCAAGGCCAAGGCCGACGCCGGAGATTGGATTGCCGCGATCGCCGGCTATGAGGAAAGCCTCGCGAAGCTTCCGAAAGATCGCATCGAGGAAGCCCGCCGCATCCGCCTCGAACTCGCGAAGGCCCGCATGGAAGCAGCCCAGCTTCCGAAGGCGCGCGAGGAACTTGCCGCCCTTGCCGATGAACTCGCGCAGGATCCGAATGCCCATGCCAAGCTGCGCGACGAAACCCTCGCCACCTTGGCCAGCGCCCGCTTCTACATGACGTATCTCATGAAGCTGGAAGGCCTGCCGGATAGCGAATGGGAACCCGAAATCGAAGCCGCGCGGCAGGAGCAAAAGCTGCTGGTGCAGCGCGCGACGGAAGCCGGCGACACGACAGCGGCACAGAAGCATTCCAACGATCTTGAATCCGCGATCCGCCTCGCTCGCATGGAGCCGGAGGAACTCTACGGAAAGGCGATTCCGAAGCAATGCAGTGGCTGCTGCTCCGGCAAGTGCGCCTCGAACAAGCCCGGCAAGAAGCCGAGCCAGAAACCGAAGGACGGCCGTGGTGCTGGATCCGGCGCGCCGATGGACGGCGAGGGTTCCTGACGCAGAAGGAACGAAACGTGGAGGCGCGCAGGTCGCAAAGGCGAACGCGGAGAAGATCCGCGCCGCTTGCTGGCATTCGCCCGCGTTCCGCGTCCCCTCGTGACCGCCAGCCTGTAAGCAACTAGTCTCTTTTTCCCCGATGCACTCACGCTCCGCTTTGCTCGCTCTCGCCATCGTCACGGTCCCGCTCTCGGCCCAGGATCCCTTTGCCTCGGGAGGGATAGTGATTGAGAACGCGGCACAGGGCCCTGTCATCGTGGAAGGTGCGCCGCCACCTGGCGCGGTTCCGGCGAATCCCACCGGCCCCGTGGGCGAGCTCGATTTCAACCGCCTGCGCCAGCTCATCGAGGAAAGCAAGAAGCGCCCGGCTCCGACTCCGGAGCAGCAAAAGGCGGGAATTCTCAAGGAACTCAAAATCGACCGCAGCACCACCGGCATCCTCGCGACCCGATTGGAAGAAGCGCGTCTGAAGGAGGCGCCCGCGACCCCGAAGCCGGAAAAGGAGACACCCGAGCAAGCGATGCAGCGCTTCCAGCAGGAAGCCGCCGTGTTCCGCCGTGACATCGTGCTAGGCCGATGGGACCGCGTCCGTGAATTCCTCGCGGCACTTCCGAAAGGGTCGTCCGGCGAAGCCTACCAGAGCATCGTCGCAAAGCTCTCGGCACCCGCCCAGGTGGCACCCCCGCCGGAGCTGATGATCCAGGGAGCAAAGCCCTATGCACAGCCTTCCTATCTTGCCCCGGCGGATCTGTTAGGCTTGGCCGCAGCCTCACCGGTGCCACCGGAAAAGAAGCAGATCCAAGCGCTCGCCAAATTGCTGACGAAGGATCCCCGCCCGCCAAAGGAGTTCTTTGAAGCGCTGGCCACGGGCATCCCCCACTTCGGCGGACAGGACAAGGATAGCCGCAAGCGGGCCGCGCAGTTTTTGTTAGATGCGGGCTTCGTGAAGGAAGCGGGCGAATTCCTCCCCGATACCAACGAGGCGAAGGAGAAGAAGGACTACGCCGCACTCAATCTCATCGCGCGCCACCACGCGGAACTCGCCATGGCCGACAAAAAGGCGGCGGGCAAGGACGCCCTCCCTCAAGCGTGGGAGATCTCCACCTCTTTCCTCACCGATACCGCCGCTCCGCCACCGGAAAAGGCGGAGGCCTTGTTCCGCGCGCTTTCACTCATTCCTGAACTCGGCGACGACACCGGCAAGCAGTGGCTTGAGAAGACCTTCAAGGATCCGAAGGGCGAAGGGGTGGAGCTGTTGGCTTCGCTTGGCACCCTCACCGCGCAAAGCCGGGAGAATCCCGATTCCTCGATCCGCCTTGAGCAATTGAAGCTGCAGCATGCCGCGGTGAAGACCTTGCTGGCTGCGGAAGGATTCGATCGAACCGCGTGGTCCGGCATCTTCACGCTCTTCGCCCGCCAATGGGCCTACGAAGCGGAGGTCACGCGCCAGAAGGACCAGAGCAATTCGCGCCGCATGGTCCAGCAGTTCGATGAATGGGGAAACCTCTTCTTCACCCGTCCGAATACCGGCTACCAAGGCCCGGGAGCACAGCCGATTGGCGCGGGCGAAATGCTCGAGTGCCAGCCGGACGAGACATGGCTCGCCGCGATCGAACCGGCAACGCGCAATGAGTGCCAGCTTTCCTCCGCACGGCTTCTGCTGAAAGTGAAGGAGCAGACGAAGGCGCTGCCGGTCGTGAAAGCCATCGCCGCCACCGATCGCGATCAGGCGAAGTCGCTGGTGCGCGAGATGATCCGCGTGTGGACGGAGAACCACAATCCGAACGAAGCTCAGGACTACCGTTCGCGTTACTTTTATTTCTACGGCTTCAACAATCAGGCGGGCTCGATCCCCCTGACGCGCTCGAAGCAGGAGCGGAATCTCGTGGAGCTAGCCACGCTGGTGAAGGGCATCCACGAGCTCGATCTCGGCGAATCGTTCCACGGCGAATTGGCCGATGCTTTCATCTCGTGTCATAGCAAGGCGGAGGTCTGGCGGGTCGAGGCCATCGAATCCGTTTTCGGCGCGACCGATGTTCTCGATTCCAAGACACTCGGCACGCTGGTGGGCCGCATGCGCCTGAACCTCGCCGGCCTCTGGCCGAACCCGAAGCTTCAGCAAGCCTATCAGACGAAGCGCAAGGACAAGGAACTGCAGGAGCAGATCCTCTACGGCTACAAGGCGGGCGAGGGCGTGCTGGAACGAGCGCTGCAAAAGAAGCCCGCGGAACCGTGGCGGCTGGAGGAACAACTCGCCGCGCTGCGTTTCGAGGAAAGCAATTACCGCAGCTCGCTCCATCCCGACAACAATCACTCGGCGATCAAGCGCGCCTCGCTGGATGCCCTGGCATCCGCAGCAAAGCAATACGCCGCCACCTTGCCTCTGGAGGATGTCTCGAAGGAGACGAGCTCCGTGTTCGAGACCTGGTTCTTCGCGGCACTTGGCTCGCCGTCGCTCGAAGCGATGAAGAGCCATCACGTCGCGACGCCCGATGAGTATCCGAAGATCAAGGCCGCGCTTGAGGCATTGCCGGGCGATTGCAAGGAGCGTCACCTGAAGGCATTCGCCACCACGCTCAATACCCGCCTGGCCAATGTCTCGCCCGACTTGAAGCTACGTTTCCTTGAAGGCGCGACCGCCATCGCGGGCCAGCGCGAGGAGCTTTCGGACGCTGCCGAGGTCCTCGCCTATTACCGCGATCTCGTGAAAGAGATCGAACTCGATGCCACCGTGGACGGCCCGGATCGGGTGGGGACCACAAGCCCCTTCGGCCTGCGGGTGAATCTGCGGCACACGAAGGAAATCGAGCGCGAGTCGGGAGGCTTCGCAAAGTACCTCCAGAACCAGAACAACTCGCCCTTCGCATTCAACTACGGTCGCCCGCCGGAGGACTATCGCGACAAGTTCGAGAAAGCCGCGCGTGCTGCACTGGAAGAGCACTTCGAAGTCGTTTCCCTGACCTTCCATTCGGACAAGGTGGAATCGTTCACCGATCCCCGGTTCGGTTGGCGGCTCACGCCTTATGCCTACTTCCTGCTGAAGCCGAAGGGTCCGCAGATCGACAAGGTACCGCCGCTCAAGATCGACCTCGATTTCAGCGATACCTCCGGCTACGTGGTCCTGCCGATCACTTCGGCCGAAGTGCCGATCGATGCCGGCAATTCGGAAGCACGGCCTTTCCGTGACCTCAAGGTGACGCAGACGCTCGACGAGCGAAGCCACAAGGAAAAGGGCTGCCTATATCTGGAGGTGAAGGGATCGGCACACGGCCTTGTGCCGCCGCTTTCCGATCTCTTCGAGGTGAAGATGGATGGCTTCGAGACCGGAGCGATCGAAGACCGCGGCTTGCGCGTCGTGGAGCTGGATGCCGCTGCCGAGGACCTCTCTCCCATCTCCGAACACGAATGGCGCATCGAGCTGAAGCCGAAAGGCGGCACCCTGCCCGCGTCGTTCCAATTTCCCGCCGTGAAACCGGAACTCGCGAAGGAAGACGGCCTCGTGCGCCAACGCTATATCGATGTCGATCTGGTTCCGGTCGACGCACAGGTTCCACTCGGTGGCGCGGGCAAGCGCATGACACCGTGGATTGCCGGTGGCATCGCGATGCTGGTGACCATGGGTGCGGGTCTCATCGCCTTCCTTCGCAGGAAACCGGACAGTGGCCCTTCGGGTCCGGTGCTCATCCCGCTTCCCACCCAAATCAATGCCGTGAGCGTCATCGGCTACCTCCGCCGCTTGCAGGAGCGCGAAGGCATTTCACCCGCTCGGCGTGAATCGATCGAGAAGGAGATCACCGCTCTCGAAACCCGCCACTTCGGTCGGGAAGACGCCCCCCAGGATCCCATCGAGCTGGAGGAAATCGCAAAGCGCTGGCAAGCCGCATAATAAGGAGCAACGACACTCCTGTCGTTGGAGCGAACGTGCCCAACAAAACCAATAATCTCCCCACCCCTCCCCCGCTCCATCACATACGCAAGCCGCCGCTCCCCTACGCCTCCGCCACTAACACCTTCTCTCCCTCGCTGCGCGCAACCAGCACCGCCACACAGGTATCGCCGAAGACATTCACCGCAGTGCGGCTCATATCGAGGAAACGATCCACCGCGAGGATCACCCCTACCGCAGCCTCCGCGCCCGGCACGCCGGAATTCTTCAAGATCAGAATGATCGCCACCAGGCTCGAATGCGGGACGCCCGCAATGCCGACACTGGTGAGAAGCGCCGCAACCACCACGAAGAACATTTCCCCGAAGCCCATCGAGACTCCCATGACCTGCGCGACAAACATCACCGCGACGCATTCGTAGAGCGCGGTGCCGTCCGTATTGATCGAGGTCCCGATCGGCAGCGTGAATGAGGTCACACGCTGCGAAACCCCCACGCGGTCGCGCACGCACTCCATCGTAAGTGGCAGCGTGGCCGAAGAAGATGCCGTGGAAAACGCCATGATCATCGCCTCTTTAACCGCCCGGTAGTGTTTCATCGGGCTGACCCTCGCCACCAGCATCAGGATCAGTGGCATCGTCACCGTGAGGTGAAGCCCCAAGGCCAGCAACACGGTCACGATGTATTTCCCGAGATTCGCAAAGAGGCCGAAGCCGGTCTGATAGACCACGGGAAGAATCAGCGCGTACACCCCGATCGGCGCGAAGACCATGATCCAGTGGACAATCGTCGATACCGCTTCGGATGCGGCGATGAAGAACTCCCTCAGACTCCTCCCCTGCTCCTGGGGCAGACGCGTGATCGCCGCGGCAAAGAGCAGGCTGAAGATGAGAACTCCGAGCACCGACTCATTCGAAGAGGCAGCGGCGAAGATGTTCTCCGGCAGCATCGAGCGAAAAATTCCCGAGACACTGGCCCAGATCCCCTTGCCTTCGGGAAGATGGCCGGACGCGGATTTCACCTTCGCCATGTCGCTCGCGCTTACGCCGGTACCCTCGGAGAAAGCTTCGCGGATCGCTTCATTCGGCAGGCCGTCCGGACCGAGCCCCGGCTGGATGGTGGTAACGAGGAAGAGCCCCAGCAGGATCGCGAGCAATCCCGTGGTCATGTAGAAGGCGAGGGTCTTCAAACCCAGCCGGCCGAATCCCTCGGCATCCTTCAATCCCGAGATTCCACCCACCACCGAAGTCACGATCAGCGGGACGATGATCATCTTCAGCGCCCGCATGAAAAGGTCGCCGACCAGCTTGCATACCTCCAGAGCACCGGTGATGAACGCCGGTTGCTCGACATCCGCGAAGATGCCGCGGAATGCCGCCGCAGTCAGGGTCGCGAGCAATAGCGCGGAGAGGATCTGCCAGTGGAGGGCGATGCGTTTCATGGAGTGACCGGGTGAGGGCAGGCCGCGGAAGCACGCCCCATACCGTTAGACAACGGGCTCCCGTCCATCAGGGCAAGCTGCATCGGCTCAAACCGGCACGCTCATCCCTTCCGCTTCCGCGAGCTTCCGTTGGTTCGCATCGAAGGTGAGGAAGGTTGGCGAAGCGAGATGCAAGGCTGTGGCAACATGAAGGATATCGGCCAGGCGATGCCCCCCTTGCGCGGTGTATTTGCCACTGAGTTCCTCCGCGATGCGATGGACGTCCGCCCAATCGGCATTCACCACATGCAATACACCGGCCGAAAGATCCGATTGCAGGTCGCGTAGCATCCGCGTGCCTTCGGCTGGCGAAAAGCCCTTGGTCCGGTCCATTGAGAACAGCCGGTTGTGAAATCGAACCGATTGGCGAAACTCCAGAAGCAAGAGCGATGAAACCGGAAGAGGAGCATTCGCCTGCTCCATGGATGCAATGGCCGCTGGCGAGTGAACCTGACGCCGATAGAGCGAACACAGGAATGAGGTGTCAGGAAATCTCATCCTTCCTCTCCCTCAAGTTCCGCCTCTCGCATCGCACGAACTTCTTCATCACTGAAGATTCTCTCCCCCCACGTCTCTTTTAACCGGGCGGCAAAATCCGGCATCTTCACCCGCTTCTCACCCTTCATCGGCGTGAGCATCGCGATCGGCTGACCCCGTTTTTCGATGCAAATCTCCTCCCCCTCTCCAAGCCATGCCTCGAGCTTGGCGAAGTCATTTCGCAGGTCACGCACGGTCGCCCTCTTCATGTGGACAAAATATGTCCACATCACCTTCGCGTCAACGTACTTGGAAGTTCCGCCGCCCGGCTCCATCTTCCGCGCGTGCTTCCTTGGTTCCAAAACGGCGCGTTCCCTCTCTATCTGGCCCCGATGGCCGGGGTGACGGACGTGGTCTTCCGCCAGATCTGCAAGGAACTCGGGGCCGATGTGATGGTCACCGAGTTCGTCTCTGCCGAAGGGATCCTCCAACGCGACGACCGCACCCGGAAATACACCGAGTTCACCGAGGAACAGCGCCCGGTCGGGGTGCAGCTCTTCGGCGGCGATGGCGAACGCATGGGGGAGGCCGCGAAGAAAATCATCGATTGGAAGCGCCCCGACTTCATCGACATCAATTTCGGCTGCCCGGTGAACAAGGTCGTCGCCAAAAACGGCGGCTCCTCGCTTCTCAAGGACTGCCCCACCCTCGCCTCCGTCGCATCCGGGGTGAAAAATGGCGTGGCGGGCGAAGTTCCCGTAACCGCAAAAATCCGGATCGGTTGGGATGACAAGACCATCAATGCCGTCGAAGTCTGCCGCATTCTGGAGGATTGCGGGATGGAGGCCATCGCCGTTCACGGTCGTACCCGCTCGCAGGGCTACTCCGGCGACGCGAATTGGGAGGTGATCGATGCCTGCGCCCGGGCGGTAAAGATCCCCGTGGTCGGAAACGGCGACATCGCCAGCGGGGAGGACCTCGCCCGGCGCAAGGGGGAGACAGCGGTATCCGGCATCATGATCGGCCGTGCCGCGATGCAAAATCCTTGGGTCTTCCGAGAAGCCAAGCACTTCCTCGCTACCGGGGAAACCCTGCCTTCCGTCCCCCTTGACGAGCGCTGGGCCCTCGTTTTGCGGCATTGCCAGCTGGCCGTCACCAGCGCGCGCTATGGTGCCGAACGCCACGCGATGATGTCCATGCGGGCCCGCCTGATGGCCTATTGTAAGGGCTTTCCAGGCGCGAAGGAGCTGCGTCAACGGCTGGCGCGGGTCGAATCCGTGGCAGAGGTGGAAGACATCGCCGCGGACTCCCTTTCGACGGCGGAAGCCGCCGCTGTCTAAGCGATTACAATTTCGGATTTGCTTGCCCCGAGTCCCTGCTAGGGTCCGGCCCATGGAAAGCCATGAAGTGCTGCGCCGCGCATTTGCCAAAACCAGCCCGAAGGCCGTCGCCGCGGACCTCGGAATCTCCCTGTCGCTGGTTTACAAGTGGGCGGAAAAGCAAAGCGACGACGGAAGCGGGAGCCGCAATCCGCTCGATCGCCTCATGAAAATCGTCGAGCTGAGCGGCGACTTGGGCGTCATCGAGTGGCTCTGCCAGCAAACCGGCGGCTACTTCGTCCGCAATCCGAAAAGCTCGTGCGAAAAGGGCTACCAGGTCCTGCCCGCCACGAACGAGATCATCAGCCAATTCTCCGCCCTCCTGCAGCAAATCTCCGCCGCCGCCCTGGACCACTCCATCAGTTCCAAGGAAGCACGGGACATCCGCGAATGCTGGGACAAACTGAAGAGCTACGCCGAAGGCTTCGTGCGCTGCTGCGAGGAAGGCGACTACGACCAGATGATGCACATCCCGAAGCCCTCCGAAGGCCCGGACCGCTACGCGGTAAAGAAATAAGGAGAGCGGGTTTCCAACCCGCTGCATCGTTCCGAGCCTCAAGAACTAAGGAGAGCAGGTTTTCAACCCGCTGCATCGTTCCGATGCCTCAAGAGCCCTGAAAGGGCGACCGGGAGACAGCCCAGGGCAAGCACCGCGCAGCCCTGGGTTTCGCGCATCGCGCGGATGTGCCCTGAAAGGGCACCGGGAGGCCCCTTAGCTCTCTCCTCCCCGCAAAAATCTTCAGCCGGCACTACGGCGCCTTCGGAATCTCCGGCGTCGCCAGATACACCGTCGGATCCTTCAGCCCCGCGAGAATAAACGCCTCCCGCCTCTCCACGCAGGTCCCGCAGGTTCCGCAGTGGATCTCCCCGCCCTTGTAGCAGGACCAGGTCTCGGAAAAATCGATCCCCAGCTCCACACCTCTCCGCGCGATGCCCGTCTTGTCCATGTCGATGAAGGGCCGCATCAGCTTGATGCGCGCGTAGGTCCCCTCCTCCATCGCCTTCGCCATGCCTTCCATGAAAGGCTCCCGGCAGTCCGGATAAATCGCGTGATCCCCCGAGTGCGCCGCGATCGCCAGCGCTTCCGCTTCCGCGCTCTCCGCAAAGCCGCACGCGATCGACAGCATAATGCCGTTCCGGAAGGGCACCACCGTGCGCTTCATATTCTCCTCCGCATAGTGGCCGTCCGGAATCTCGCCGCCGCTCTTCAGCAGATCGGACTCGAAGCACTCGTTCATGAACCCCAGATCGATCGTCCGGTGCGGCACTCCCGCCCGCTCCGCATGCAGCTTCGCGAAAGGAATCTCGCAGGCATTGTGCTTCGAGCCGTAGTCAAATGACAACGCCGCCACCACCTCATGCTCGCGGAGCACGTGGTAAAAGGCCGTGACGGAATCCATCCCGCCGCTGAGAAGCACCACCGTTTTCATGGCCGGCTCACGCCTCCGGATACCTCGCCTCCGCCGTGAGCTGGATGCCCCCGCGCGGCGAGAATTTCCCGTTCACCACGATCTCCAGCGGGTTCATCGCCGTGATCAAATCATCGAGCACCCGGTTCACGATCTCCTCGTTGAAGGCGGGCAGGTTGCGGAAGGACGCGAGGTAGAATTTCAGCGACTTCGTTTCCACGCAGCGCTCTCCCGGCACATAGCGGATCACCAGGTGGGCGGTGTCCGGCTGACCGGTGACAGGGCAGAGCGAGGAAAACTCCGGGCAATCCAGCGTGATCCAGAAACGGCGGCCGGGCCGGCAATTCGGGAAAGTCTCCAGCGTCGCCTCGTCCGGGCTGGCCGGCAGGCGGTTCTCGGAATGGCCGAGCAGGGTAAGTTCGGATGGTTTCACGCGCGGGAAGATGGCGACCCGGGCCCCTCCTGTCGATGGCGGGATACCGGCGATATCTCATTGAGGATGGCTTCGTATGGCCTAGCGTTGCCGCGATCATGAATCCGCTGTCCTTTTTCCCCGTCGTCGCCCTGGGCCTCTGCCTCCCGTCGCCTGCCGAGGAAAAACCCGCCGCTCCTCCCGAAGCCCCACCCGCTTCAGGACACGTCTTCGCCTGGCCCTTCATGGACTGGAAGGAGATGCAACCGCGCGGCGGCACCACCCGCGGCTCCGACGTGACCCTGAAACCCGGGGCCAAGGAATCCTGGAAGCGCCTGCGCGAGCCGGGCTTGGAAAAACACGAGCAAGACCGCCGCGCGATCCTCGCCCTCGCGGGGAACTACCGCGTCAGCTTCGATTTCACCGAAACCGTCGGCCTCGTCGAAAATTTCAAGCCCACCCGCCCCTATTTCTCCTGGGGCACCGAGAATGTCGCCGTGCTGGAGGACAAGCCCGGCTTCATCAGCCTCCAGCACTCGCTGGTGATGTATTTCAAGAATGACAAAGGCGAAACCGAAGGCCCGCACGTCATGAAACATTGGCGGCAAGACTGGACCTTCGAAGATCCCGAGCTCCAGGGGTATCAGGGCGATCTCACGTGGAAGAAAATGCCGACCCCGGAGCCGAAGGGCAAATGGTCGCAGGCGGTTTTCCAGGTCGATGACTCGCCGCGCTACGAAGTCGCCGGCACCTGGAGCCACGATGGCGGGCTCTCCATCTGGCGCAGCGACAATTGCCCGCGCCCCCTCCCGCGCCGCGAATTCACCATCCGCAAGGACTACAACGTCCTCGAAGGCATCCACGAAATCTCCATCACCCCGAATGGCTGGGTCCACGTCCAGAGCAACCGCAAGCTGCAGGTCAACAAGGACGGCACCCGCCACTACCTCGGCCAGGAACTCGGCGTCGACCGCTACGAGGAAATCACCTCACCCGAGCTCGCTCCCGCCTTCAACGCCTACTGGGCGAAGACCGGCGACTACTGGAAAGACGTCCGCGATACCTGGTCCGCCATCCTCAAGGAAAAGGACAAGTTCTCCATGAAGGACACCTACGACGGAAAACAGCTCTTCATGATCCACTTCGAATACGCCGACGCCCTGGAGAAAGCCGAAAAGCCCGATCCCGAAGCGAATCTGAAGCACGCCCAGGAAACCATCAGGCACTTCCTGGAGTGATGGATCTTCACCCCCTCACTCCGCCACCTTCACCAGCCGGAAGACCGCAATGCTGCACAGGCTGATCGTGATCGCAATCAGCCCCAGGCGATCGAAGTGCAGCAGTGAAACACCCGCGCCCTTCACCACAATCATCCCCCCGATCGCAGCGGTCACGCCCGACGAAAGATCACGCGCGCACGACACAAGGCTCATGTAAGCACCGCGCCGCGCCGATGGCACCGCCAGCGAAATGGCAGCTTGGGCAGGGATGAAACGCCCGCTCGCGAAAATGAAAAACAGCGCCGCATTCAGCAGCGTGTGCCACAGCGGCAGGACGCCCGAGCTGGAGATGTGATAAACGATCGTGCAGGCGCACACGATCAAACACGTGAACACCTTGAAACGACCGAGCCGGTCGGCGAGCCGTCCCACATACGGACCCGTGAAAATCGTGACGATGCCGCCCACCAGATAAACGAGGAAAAGCTTATCCTCAGGCAGCCCCGCATTGCCCACCAGGTAGGGCGACAAGTACGGGATGACCATGAAGTGCCCCATCACGCACACCACCATCAGGGCAATGCCGGTCCACGCGTTACGATCTTTCAGCAGGGTGATGAAGTCCTTCCGGTGATCCGCGCCGACGCGATCCAAGTGCCCCCGCACCGGAGGCAAGACACGGGCCAGCATCACCCACACCGCCGCAGCGATCGCCGCGATCGCCAGAAAGGGAGCTTCCCATTTCCACCACTGCGCCAGCTTCAAGCCCATCGGCACCCCCAGCGCCGCCGCGACGGAAAAGGCGGTCATGATGATCCCCATGCCCCGGGCTCGACGTTCCGCAGGCACCACATCGGCCACGATGGTCAATAAAGTGGCGCTGCTCACCCCGCCGAAGGCCCCGCAAATCGCCCGCGCGGCCATCAGCATGCCGGGCGTGCTGGAAAGTCCGCAGGCCAGCGTGCCCAGAGCGAAGCCCGCGTAACAGACCAGCAACAGTTTCCTGCGGTCGAAGCGATCCGCAAAAGGGGCCATCGCCAGCCCGACCACTCCCGCCGTAATGGCGAATGCCGAGATGATGTTGCCGAACGCCGCCGCGGAAATGTTCAGCTCCCGCATGAGCTGCGGGCCCAGCGGCATCATCACCATGAAATCCATGATGTGGGTGAACTGCACGCAGGCGAGCAACAGCAGGAGAGTGCGTTCGGAGACGCTGCGGCCGGATTCCATTATTCAAGCACCCGTTTGAGCGCGCCGCTTCCGTCGCACCGAACCGTCTCCCGCGCAAGCCCGGGGGCATGGTTTTCTATAGGGGGAGACTGCACGCCAGGAGCCCGGACCCGCACACGCAAAACGGCCCGCAGATAAATGCGGACCGTTTTGACGAAAAATGGCGGAGAGAGAGGGATTCGAACCCTCGGTAGGTTTTAAGCCTACGTTCGATTTCGAGTCGAGTGCCTTAAACCGAGCTCAGCCATCTCTCCTTTTTGCGGCTGGGGGCGGGAAATTAGCAAGGTCCAGGAGCTTGTAAAGCCTCCGCTCAAACCATTTCCCGCACGGCGGGCTATTCCTCCTCCTCGGCAGCATCCAGCGTGGCGGCCAGCGATTCCTTGGAGGCGTCCTTCGCGGGAGTCGCCTCCATCTTCGCGGCGCGAATTACTTCGGGACCGGCGGAGGCATTGGAAAGCGTGCGCCGCACCGCTTCGCGGGAGATGAAGTCCACCAGCGTGCCGGAGAAGAGCACCGCGGCGGCGGCGAGGCCCATCCCGATCACCCACCAGCGGTCGGTCAGCCGGGAGTTGCCGAAACTCGCTTCGCAATCGACCGCCCCTTGGGCACGCGGCGGAGCCGCACGGCGGGCACCCGGCGGGATGACGTCGAAAGCCGGGTGAATCGTCCGCGGCTCAAGCAGCATGTCCGGCACCCGCAGCTCGGGCTCCCGGTTCGACTTCGACCGGAAGGGCGAACCTTGCGGAAAGGGCACATCGGCACGCCCGGCAAACGAATCGAAATCATCGGCGGGCAGGCACTCCACCGGGAGCTCGGCACGACCTCCCAGCAGGACATTCCGGACGTCGCCAGCGGTGACGAAGTCCTCGAAGAAAACAGGGGAATCCGCCGGATCATCACCGCGCGGGCTCACCGGCAGGGGGCTCAGGTTGTCAGGTAAAATCACGGTTCGGGACTAAAGTTACCCCAAGCTGTATGCCGGTTATTCACAATGGGTCAATGATCATTTATTCTTAAATAAATCGATGGAATTTCAAAAAAGAACTGACGCCGCAGGCACCGCAATGCTTCCATCATGGGCATGCACGCCTCCGTCGTCATGACCGTCCTCGCCGCGGATCGCCCCGGCCTCGTCAGCGCACTTTCCGAGACCATCGCGGCCCACGGCGGCAGCTGGCAGGAGAGCCGGATGGCACGCCTTGCCGGCCAATTTGCGGGCATCCTGCGGATCGAGTGCCCGGCCGCGCAGGCGGATGCCCTCCTCGCGGCCCTCGCGGGTTTGGAGAGCCAGGGGATCTCGGTGCAGGCGCGTCGTGAGCAAGCCGCCGCGGCTCCCGCCCGCGAAACCCTCTCGCTCGATATCATGGGCAATGACCGCCCCGGCATCATCCGCGCGCTTTCCGCAGCCATCGCGGGCGCGGGCGCAAATGTCGAAGATCTCTCCACCTCACTGGAAAGCGCCCCGATGGCCGGTCACCCGATCTTCCATGCCCAAGGACTCGTTTCCCTCGCGCCGGATGGCGATCCCGCAGCCCTGATTGCCGCCATCGAAAAGCTCGGTCCCGACCTCTCCGTCTCCATCGACCGCTAAGGAGAGCGGGTTTCCAACCCGCTTCAAGGGAGAGGCCCTCACTACACCTTCCCAAGTACGGAGAGCGGGTTTCCAACCCGCTTCAAGGGAGAGGTCTCACCACACCCTCGCAAGCAAAGCGCCTCGAAAAGCCGCGCTCCCCAGAGCATTTCGAGCAAAGCCGCAGCCGATATCCCCTCGCTTTTGCAGCGCGTCCCTCTCCGCATCCCGGAACACGTCCCTCTCCGCATCCCGGAGGGATTCCCAGCCAATAGCCGGTGGTAAACGCCGCGCCACCACCGGTTGACATGGCCACCCATCGAACCCCGGATGGGGTTCCAGCCGGGCCGCCACTACTCCCTTACTACGACCCCTTCTCGCGTCCCCGGCCTTGCAACGAACGTGAACGGCTACGACTCAAATTAAACCGCCTACGACGGAATCACCCTGGCAATCCACGCGATCATCATCGCCCCCGGGACCATCAGAAAATGGGCCATCACCGTCCCAAGCAGGCGGCTGCCCGCCATCCCGAAAACCGCGGCGCGCAGCCGTGCATCCCCTTCGGCATCCTTCGCCGCCCCATCGGTCACGTAGGAAAGATAGGGATCGACGAAGGCGAAAAGCATGATCGTCCCGAAGAAATTCACCACCGCGGAGAGCTGGCCCGTAGTCATCCGCAGATCGGGGGCGAAAACCCCGGCGTAAAGGGAACTCAGCACCCCGGTCGCCAGCAGCGCGGACCCGATCACGTTCATCGCGAAGATATTCCACGGCAGCCGGTGCCCCGCAGCGAGAAAGCCGAAGTTCGACTTGGAAGGCATCGCCCATGAAGAACCCAGCGCCCTGACGCCGGACGGGCTCAGCGCGAATTTCATCATCCTCGGCAACGACGGAAAGCGATCGAAGGAAGCGACCACCGCGGTGACGTAGCGCTGGAACGTCGGGATCAGGGCCGCGCCCAGCAAGGTCGCGAGGCTCGCGGAAAGGATCAGCAGGTGGAACTCGTGCTTCAGCGATTCCGCCGCCACGTGCAGGGTCGATTCCACCCGCTTCGACAGCGCCGGCGTCAGCAGCGTGTTCGAGGTGCGGGATACCAGGACCAGGATGTTGAAGATGGACAGGCAGAATGCCACTTTCCCTGTCCTTGCTCCGGCAATGCGCACCCCGTAGGAAAGGGTCGCGATCAGATGGATGACCGCGATGAAAAAGCAGAGGTAGTAGATCGACATCCTGCGAAAGCTGGGGCGCTTTAGCCCTCATTCCCTCTCCAGTCAATGCATGCACCCCCCTTGCTGAATCCCGGGATTGAACCTCCGCCCTTCCGAAGTATTCTCTCCCCCGCCGCATGGAACACGAATTGATCGAACTCATCCGCACCGAAATCCTCGATACGGCCGAGCCGCTGACGCCGCAGGGCGATCTTTTCGCGGCCGGGCTGGATTCCATGGGAATTATGCAGCTCCTGCTGGCGATCGAGGACAGGTTCGGCGTCGCGATCGATCCCGCCGATCTGTCTCGCGGGAATTTCTCCACGGGAGAGAAGATCGCCGCCCTCGTTGCTGAAAAACAGGCCGCCGCCAGCCGCTGAATTTCGTCCCGTGCCGGCTGACATCCCCACCACCCCGCCGTTGCGCACCACGTGCAGCGATGGGTTCCTGCTCGGCTTGGAGAGCCTGATGCGCCGGACCGGCCAGGGAAGGCATCTTGCCGCGACCGTCCTGGAGTGCGAAGGCTCGCCGGACATCGCCCGCATTCGTCATGCGGCCGAGTCTCTTGGCCGGAATCATCCGATCCTGCGGGCGAAAAACGCGCGCAGCAAAAAGGACTGGATCGCCCGTTGGCAGACGGACGGTGAGGCGCCTGCTCCGGTGCCTCTGCAACTCTGGCACCTTCCCGGAGTTCCCGCGGAGGGCACCGAGATCCCGTCCCTTGAGGAGCTGATCCACCGCGTCATCAATGGCACGGACATCGATATCCACGAGCCCGGGCCGAATCTGCTCTTCCACGTCCTCGTGCTTTCGCCGGACCGCTGGGCCCTCGTTCTCGCGTGGAGTCATTCGCTGATGGATGCCGTCGGGATGACGAAGCTGCTGCAGTTGCTCGCGTCGGAAAGCCATGATCCGGCGGATACCCCGCCCTCCGGCGAGCCCGCCGCATCGCCTTCGGTTTCGGAGCTCTACAAGCAGGCCTACCCGATGATTGAGGAGATGCGGAAGTTTCCTTCATGGCGTCCCCGCTCCCTGCATCGCAAGGGCGCGCGCCCCGGCGCCAGCCGCTTCCACGTGGCGAGGTTCGGGAGGGAGGAAACGGCCGTCATCCGCGCGAAGATGGCGGCGACCGCGGGCGAACTACTATTGCTCCCGTACTTCGCCTGCTGCGCGGCCCGCGCCGTGCAGGCGGTGATCGCCGCCCGTTTTCCGGAAGAAGGGGCTTCCGTCCTCCTCAGTCTTCCGGTCCAGCGGCAGAGCGATCCCGCGAAGCGGCCGCTCTTCAGCAATCACATGATCCCCTACACCCTCCTGCTCACGCCGGAGGAACTTGCCGAGCTGAAGCCCGCCACCAGCGCGCTCTACCGCAAGTATGCCGACTTCATGCGGCGGAAGCTTCCGGCGGCCATGCATGCGCTCATGCAGATGATGGAGCGCTGCCCCTCGCGCTTCTACAATCTGCCCGCCTTCATCTACATGCGCGGGGAGATCTGCAGCCTTTTCCACTCGCACACCGGCGCTTTTGTCCCGGGAGCGGAGTCGATGTTCGGCAGCCGCATCGCGAATGGCTACCACGTCCCCTCCGTGAGTGCGCCTCCCGGCATCGGCATTTTCTTTTCGGAACACGATGGACAGCTTACCATGACCCTTTCATGGAAGGACGGCTGCCTTTCGCTGCTGGAACTTGAACTGTTGAAGGAAACCCTCGCCCAGGACCTGGGAACACCCGTGCCGTGAATCTCATCGAAGAAATCGCCCGCCGTCATGATCCCGCGACCGTCGCCGTGGTCAGCGGGGAGCGGCGCGTTACCTACGGCGAACTCTTCGGGCATGCCCGCCGCATCGCCTCGATCGTGAATGAGCACGATGCCACCGGACGCATCCCGCGGATCGGCCTGCAGTGCCCGAATGGCGTGTCCTACATTGTTCTCTCGATGGGGCTCCTGCTCGCCGGCGCCTGTCTGGTGCCGCTGGCGGAGGAGCTCACCGAGGCGGAACGCGCGGAGATCGCCGCGACCACCGCGCTCGATATGATCCTGGCGGCCGGCACATTGCCTTGGCATGGCCAGGAGGCCATCGTGGCAGAGTCGGAATCCGACGGAATGCCATGGAAGCTGCACCGCTGCCTGGCATCGGCCCCTGCCTTTCCGGAAGACGAATTCCAAGCGCTCAATCCCGCCTTCATCCGCTTTAGCTCGGGGACCACCGGCACCAGCAAGGGCGTGGTGCTTTCCCACGAGACCCTGCTCGCGCGCATCACCGCTGCGAATGAAGGCCTGCAAATCGGCCCGGGCGATCGCGTGCTGTGGATGCTGCCGATGGCCCATCACTTCGCGGTGTCCATCGTGCTCTACCTTCACTTCGGCGCGACGACCGTGCTGGAGCACTCGCCTCTGCGCGAAGACATCCTCGCCACCGCCGAGCGGCATCAGGCGACCGTGATCTACGGCTCGCCCTTCCACTTCGCGATGCTCGCCGGAGATACCGGCACATTCTCGTGGCCGTCCCTCCGGCTCGCCGTCGCCACGGCCGCCGCCCTGCCGGAAGCCACCGCGATCGCCTTTGGCAAGCGCTTCAACAAGCCGCTTCATCAAGGCCTCGGCATCATCGAAGTCGGCCTCTCCATCCTCAATCTGGATGCCGCGCAGGAGAAGCCCACCTCGCTCGGCAAGCCGATGCCCGCCTACGAAGTGGCGGTCCTCGACGATGAAGGCATGCCGGTGGAGGACGGCCATCCCGGCGAATTTCACGTCCGCGGCCCGGGCTTGTTGGATGCCTATCTCTTTCCGTGGAATCCTTCGCCGCTTGAAGACGGTTGGTTTGCCAGCGGCGACCTGGTCCGCATCGACGAAGAGGGCCATCTCTTCCTCATGGGACGCAAGAAGTCGGTGATCAATGTCGCGGGCATGAAGGTCTTCCCCGAAGAAGTGGAGCGCGTTCTCAACGAGCATCCCGCGGTTTCGCGCAGCCGGGTGATCGGTCGCGAGCATGCGCAGATGGGGCAGGTCCCGATCGCGGAAATCATCCCCGTCGATCCTGCGTTACCCCCGAAGCCGATCGAGCTCCAGCGCCACTGCCGCGCCCTGCTCTCCGCCTACAAGGTGCCGATGCAGTTCAAGCTCGTCGAGTCCCTCCCGATCACCGCTTCCGGAAAGCTCAAGCGCGTCACGACCGGCGAATAGCCGGTAGGGCGGACCGGCCCGGTCCGCTTACGAAGCATGCGGCTCCCATCAGAAGCCGCACTCCTGCACCTATTCCCGGGCTCCCCGATTTTGCCACCATGGTTGCATCCTGAGGTTTTTGGCTTCGCGAGGCGCACCAGACAGGCGACTCTCGCGCCGAATGACGCCCGACCTCGCGATCATCGGCGCCGGACCAGCCGGCTCCACGCTTGCCGCCCTCCTCTCGCTGCGCGGCTTCAAAGTGCTGGTATTTGACGATGCGAAACGCCCCGAGCTGCTGGTCGGGGAATCGCTCGTCCCTGCAACCGTTCCGGTGATGCGGCGCTTGGGCATCGAGGACCGCGTGGCGGCCTACTCCCAGCGCAAGCCCGGCGTGAGCTTCCTCCATCGGGAGGGCACCCGCATCGACTTCCACTTCGGCCCGATCGCCAAAAGCCTGCCGACTTACGCCTACAATATCCCGCGCCCGCAGTTCGACGATACCCTGCGGGAGCGTGCGGAGGAACTCGGGGTCAAGTTCATCACCCATCGTGCCACGGTGGAGAAAGGAGAAGGCGATCGCGAGATCCGGCTCAGCCCGGAATCGCTGGCCGCCGCGGGTCTCACGGAGCATCCGCGCTTCCTCATCGATGCCACCGGCCGCACCCGTCTCTTTGCCCGCACGCTCGGGATCGGCGCGAAGAGCGGGGATCGCAGCGATGTCGCGTACTTCGCCCACTTTGAAGGCTTCCATCACGACTTCGAACCCCTCGGTCAAGTCGTGATCAGTATCCTCGATCACGGATGGAGCTGGCGCATTCCCCTGCCCGGCCGCCTCTCGGTCGGGATCGTGGTGCACAAGGACGCGGCCAAGACGTACGGCGACACGCCGGAGGAACGCCTCGATCACGCCCTGCGGACCGAGCCCCTGCTTCGCGAGCATTCGAAGGACGCGCGCCGGGTCACGCCGGTGATGACGTACACGAACTACCAGCTCGTTTCCGACCGCGGTCACGGACCGGGATGGGCCTCATGCGGCGATTCCTTCGGCTTCGTGGACCCGATGCTTTCGCCCGGCCTGTTCATGGCCCTGGAGTCCGCGCGCTTGTTCGAAGAGCATGTCTTCGCAAAGGGCACCGGCGTCCTCGATCAACCGGAGGCGATGGCAGCCGGCTTCAAGGCCGCCGAGGAGGAGCTCCACGATTGGCACGAGAGCTGGCGGGAACTTATCCGGCATTTCTACGATGGCGGCATCTTCGCGCTCTATGAAACGGGCACGAAGTTCTCCGCCCGCTTCAAGGGATGGCCCGGCATCGGCTTCATCGAAAGGCACATGACCCGGCACATCGCCTCGATGGCTTCGGGCGCTTTTACCCGCCGGAAATACAGCCGCGGCCTGGTGAGGTTCATGCGCCAATACATGCTCCACAATTGCCAACCGCCCGAGCACTACTCCGTGCTTCCCGAGATGACGAAGAGGCAGACCGCGTGATCACGCCATCTTGATGCAGGCAAGAATCGCCGCGCAGACCAGCAAGCCCAGCGCCGCACCTCCTAACACCACATCGACCGTCGTCGTGCGCGGCCGGTGCGGCGAGGAGGAGCGCGGGAAGACCAAGGAGGCATAGACCATGCCCGCGACCAATCCTCCGACGTGCGCGGCATTGTCGATGAAATGACGGAACATGAAACCGATGACGCCCGTGAGGACCACGCCTGCGAGCAGCCGCATCCGTGAACTTTCCGGCACCAGCCGGCGGTGCAAGGTCTCGAAGACCAGGAGAAAGCCGAGCAAGCCCATCAAGCCACCGGAGGCACCCACGGACTTCAACGGGGTGAATCGCGCCGACGCCTCGCCACCGATCCATGCGGAAATGAGGAACACCATCGCGAGATGCGGCCACCGCGCGAAGGTCTCCACCCGCTTCCCCAAGTAGGCGAGGGCCGATGCATTCATCAGCCAGTGCAGCCAGTGGCCGTGGAGAAAGGGCGCGGTGAAAAGCCGCCACCATTCGGTGTAGCTTCCGGCGTGTTTGGTGAGACCCGCATTCGCGATGGTCATGCCGCCTCCTCCATCGAGAGCACCCAGATGGAGGACAACCCTCACCAGCGCCATCAGCGAGGCCATCCCGCTCAGCGAATGCCGCAGATTGAAGGCCCGGATCTCGACAATCACTTGGAACAGACCCGCCAGTGCCATGAGCCCTAACAACAAGCGCGTGACCGGCGCTTCCTGAATGGCGAGCCAGGTTTCGAACCGCAGTGCGGGAGCATCCGCCGCCATTTCCCCGGCAGCCCATTGGCGCGCTCGCTTGAGCCGCTTGTGGCCCTGGTACCAAGGCAGCACGCCGAGCACCATCAGCAGCAAAGCCGCAAGCCCCACGGTGCCGCTGGAAAGGATGCGTTCCACCTTGAAGCCGCTGAGAAAAAGCATCAGGACAAATGCCGCCCCGAAGACCATCATCTGGCGCTTTCCCTCTTCGATCTCCCATTCGGCCCAGCGGATGCGGGCGGTCTTCATCGCCGGATGAAGCGCCGGAACTTCCTCCGGAATGACCATGCCCGGAGCTTCCGGTGTCCAAACCAGATCCACACTCAATTGGCGATCCTCGCTGATGGCACGCGCCAGCGCCTCGAAGTTCTCGCACTCGAAGCGGTTCCCCTTGCGGTCGACCCATCCCCACCCGCGACCTGCTTCCGGGAAGGCATCCTCTCGCGCCCATGCGGGGAGCTCGGCATCAAGCGTCATGTTGCAATGCAATCAAGCGGGAGACATGCCCGAGTCCAAGAGGAAATGAAAGCGCGGGGCCGGACCAAGAAAAAGGCGCGGGGCAAAATCAGCCACGCGCCTTTGGGAAAGTATCCTTGGAAAAGCTCAGGGCTCCTCTGGTGCCTTCTCTTCGGCAGGCGGTGGAGTCTGCTCGGCCGGCGCGGGAGTGGTCTCCCTGGTTTCCGGAGCGGTCTCGGGCTTCGGCGTGGTTTCCGCAGCCGGGGTTTCCTCGGGCTTCGGCGGCGCTTCGGCCGGCGGCGTGACCGCTTCGGGTTCGAGCGGCTTCTCACCGGCCTTCTCCGCTTCTTCGGCAATCGAGGCGGGCTTTTCTTCAGCCGCTGCCGGAGCTTCGGCCGCAGGCACCTGCGAAATCAGCGTCGGGTTGCTGGAAGAGCGCTTCTGGATGAGCACGGCAAGCGCAAGCGTGAGCACGAAGAAGAGCGTCGCCAGGTAAACGGTCGCCTTTTGCAACACGTTGGTGGTGCGGGCACCGAAGAGCTGATCCGTGGCACCGGAACCGAATGCCGCGCCGAGACCCTCGTTCTTCGGCCGCTGCATCAGGATGATCATGCTCATCAGAATGCAGACGATCACGAAAACGACGAGCAGCAGGTCGATGCTGATCGAGAGCCAGTTGATGGCAGAGACAATCATGGGGGGCGCACTATATGGGTGGCGACCCCCTTGTAAAGCGGGGTTTTCGCACGGGAACCAAGGCTTTCGGAACCACCGGGACAATGACGGAACTTCACCCTTGGCAGGTGCCCGAGCCGCTCCAAACTGGCCCCACGATGATCGCACGGCTGCGCGGAAAGGTGCTGGAGGCGTTTCCGAATCGCCTCGTGGTGGATGTAGGCGGGGTGGGTTACGAGGTGCATGTGCCGCTTTCCACCTTCGATCGCCTCCATGCGGCGGAGGGCGTGGCCGTGGATTTGAGGACCCACCTGCATGTCCGCGAAACGGCTCACACGCTCTACGGCTTCGCCACCGAGGAAGAGCGGGACCTTTTCCTGCTGCTGATCGACCGCGTGAGCGGCATCGGCCCCGCCATCGCGATGGCGGTTCTGAGCGGGATGCCCGCCGGCCGCTTCAAGGCCTGCGTGGTCGGCGGCGACATCGGCGAGCTTTCCAAAATCAAGGGCCTCGGCAAAAAGACCGCCGAGCGTATCGTATTGGAACTCAAGGACAAAGTAGGGGTTGCCGATACCTGGCAAGAGGTCGCGAGCGGCCAGATGGCCCCCGCCACCGCCGATGCCGAGCTGGCCCTGATGGCACTGGGCTACAAGCAGGTGGAGGCCCGCAAAGCCATCCGCAAGGTGATCGACGACCAGCCCGACGCCGCAGTCGAAGAACTGATCCGGGGCGCACTGAGATCCATGCAATGAGCCTCACCCTCGACCAAATCACCGCCGCCATGCCGGACGGCGGCCTCTTCGATGGCGGCTGGCGCTATTCGCCGCAGCCACTGAAGCTGACCAAATCCGAAGGCCGCTTCCTCAGCACGCTCGGGCATCCTCTGGTGCAGTTCCAGCAGGCCTGCGACGATCTCTACCGCCGCAGCGCCAGCGGCAAGTTGCCGAAATGGATCGCCGAGACGCTCGATACCGGAAAACCCGCCTGGATGGCAGCGCTCCAAAAGGATCCCGCGTCGCGAGGCACGGTTCCCCGGGTGATCCGCCCGGACCTGATGGTCACGGAAAGCGGCTTCGCCCTCACCGAACTCGACGGGGTCCCGGGAGGAATCGGGATCACTGCATGGCTTTCCCGGCTTTACGCGGACGCCGGGTTCAAGGTTCTCGGCGGCCGCGATGGCATGATTTCCGGCTTCTCTTCCGTCCTGCCGGATGACGGCGCGATCCTGCTTTCCGAGGAATCCGGCGACTACCGCCGCGAAATGGAATGGCTGGCCCGTGAAACCGGCGAGGGCCGGACGGTGGAGTCCGCGGAGGAATACGAGCCGGACGGTCGCGCGCTGTATCGTTTCTTCGAGTGGTTCGACTGGGAATCGATCCCGGCTGCCCGCCGCTTGGCAGAAGCCTCCGCCGCCGGCGAAATCGCGCTGACCCCGCCCGCCAAGCCGCATCTGGAGGACAAGCTCTGGCTCTCCCTGCTCTGGACTCCCGCCCTGAAGCAGGTCTGGGAGCAGTCGCTGCGCGGCAGCCATCTTTCGCGGGTGCGGGAGATCGCGCCCCATGGCTGGGTGGTCGATCCATCCCCGCTGCCCCCGCAGGCGGCGCTGCCGGTGCTTGGCGTGAACTCATGGGAAGAAGTCGCCCGCTTCAGCCAGAAGGAACGCCGCCTGGTCCTCAAGATCAGCGGTTTCCACGAGACCGCATGGGGTTCCCGCGGCGTCCACATCGGCCATGATCTGTCGCAGGCCGAATGGTCCGCGAAGGTCCACGCGGCAATGGAAGACTTCGACCAGCAGCCGTGGATCATGCAGGAATTCCGCGAAGGCCGGGTCATCGAGCACCCCGTCTTCCGCGCGGACGGCAGCGTGGAAATGATGAAAGGCCGCGTCCGCCTCTGCCCCTACTACTTCACCGACGATCAAGGCCACACCTCCCTCGCCGGTGCCCTCGCCACCCTCGCCCCGGCCGACAAAAAGAAGATCCACGGCATGCGGGATGCAGTGCTCCTGCCCTGTGTGGTAGAGTGAAGGGTCGCGAGAAAAACGCCTTCCACCCCGATGAGGACCCCCAAGTTCGAGCTGAAAACAGGCGACAACGTCGCCTACCTCTACCTGCCGGACAATCCACGCAGCCCCGGCTGCATCGCGAAAACCGTCCGGTTGATCGATATTTTTCCCGGCGTGATCGGCCCGGACATCTACCTTGATCTCGATTCCCACGGAAAACTCATCGGGATCGAAATCCTTGAATAGCGCGAGTCACGTATTGCACTTCCCGCCCCGGCACTCCCCCTGCTTCACTGGCCGCGCCCCATGACCGAGCTCCCACCGACCCGCGAGCAACTGCGCCTCGAAGGATTTGAACTGATCGACGAAACCCTCTCATTCCTCGTAGGTTGCCTTGGCGACGCGTTGAAAAGCTTGGGCGAGGATTCCCTGATTCCCTACCTCCCTTGGTCCGGCACCGTCCCGGAACGCCATCCGCCGGAAGGAACCCAGCAGCTTTATTCGATCGGCTTCCAGCTCCTGAACATGGTGGAGGAGCGCGTGGCAGCCGCCATCCGCCGCGAGCGAGAAAAAGTTTTGGGAGCACAATCGATCCGCGGACTTTGGCCGCAGGCGCTGCGCGACATGTCGGCACTCGGCCTCGGGCCAAAGGAAATCCTGGGCGTCCTGGCGGATGTCGACGTCCAGCCGGTACTCACCGCCCACCCGACCGAGGCGAAGCGTGCCTCCGTCCGCGAGCGCCACCGCGCGCTCTACGAGGAGTTGGTTCGCAACGAATACCCGAAGTACACGGACCGCGAGCGCCGCCGCATCCGCGAGCGGATCGTGACCGCCCTCGAAACGCTCTGGCGCACCGGCGAGATCCACTTGGTCCGTCCCGACATCTACCGCGAGCTGCGCGACGCCATCCACTACCTGCGCGACCTTTTCCCCGCGGCGCTGAACCGCCTGGATCTCCACTTCACCGAGGCATGGCGCGATGCCGGCTTCCCGTTGGAAATGCTGCGCGCCGCCGGAAACATCCCACGGCTTTCCTTCGGCACATGGATCGGCGGCGATCGCGATGGGCACCCGCTGGTCACGCCGGAGGTCACGGAAAAGGCGCTGGAAATGCTGCGCCGCGCCTCCTTCCAGCTCCTCAAGCGCGAGCTGGAGCAGGTGGCCGGGCATCTCACTCTCTCCCGCCAGCTCAACGAAATCCCTGACGCCCTCGAACGCCGGATCGATGAGCTGACCTTCGTGCTCGGCGACGAGGAAGCGGCCAATGACCTTCACGACCGCTATCACGAGGAACCGTGGCGCTATCTCTGCGGCCTCATCGCGGCACGACTCCAGCGCCAGATCGACGGCCATCCCGGCTACAAGTCGCCGCAGGACCTCGATGCGGACCTCGCCTTGCTTGCCTCCGGTATCCGTGGCGTCGGCTGCGGACTCATCGATGAACAATACCTTCGGCCGCTGCGCCAGAAGCTGGAGATCTTCGGCTTCCATCTGGCGCTGCTCGATATCCGCCAGAACTCCGAATTCCACGACAAGGCGATCGCCCGCCTGCTGTCTGCGGCAGGCGTGGCCGATGGCGAAAGCTATGGCTCATGGACCGAGGAAAAGCGCCTCGCCTTCCTCAGCGAAGAACTGAAGTCCCCGCGTCCTTTCCTTCATGACTCCGCGCGCGTCGGCAAAGAAGCCGATGCGGTGCTCGATTGCTACCGCGTCCTCGCGAAACACCGGAAGGAATGGGGCGATGCCGGACTCGGCGCCCTGATCGTTTCGATGACCCGCCAGCTTTCCGACTTGTTGGGCGTGTTTCTGCTCGCCCGCGAGGCCGGCTTGATGGAGCACGAAGCCGAAGGTTCGTGGTGCGCCATGGAAGTGGTGCCGCTCTTTGAGACGATGGACGACCTCGATCGTTCGCCCGGCATCCTCGGTGCCTTCCTCGATCACCCGCTCACCCGCAAAACGAACGAAAAGCGGGCCAATGGCGGCATGCCGAGCCAGCAGGTGATGCTCGGATATTCCGACTCCAACAAGGACTGCGGCATCCTCGCTGCCCAATGGGCACTTCATGAGGCTCAGGAGAACCTCACGGTGACCGGCAACGAGCGCGGGGTGAAACTTTGCTTCTTCCACGGCCGCGGCGGCACCATTTCCCGCGGCGCGGGCCCGACGCATTGGTTCATGGCATCGCTGCCGCATGGCTCGATGAGCGGCGAATTCCGCATGACCGAGCAGGGCGAAACCATCGCGCAGAAATACGCGAATCTCGCCAACGCCACTTACAATCTGGAGCTTCTCCTTGCCGGTGCCGCCATCACCACGGCGACCCACCGCCACACCGCTCCGCAGCAGGATCCCGCCGTGCCCTTCCTGCCCTTCCTCGCGGAGAAAAGCCAGGAAGCCTATCAGGCGCTGCTAAAGACGGACGGCTTCATCGACTTCTACCGTCAGGTCACACCGATCGATGCGCTGGAAAATTCCCGCATCGGCTCGCGTCCCGCGCGACGCACGGGGAAAAAGGGCCATTCCATCGCCGATCTGCGGGCCATCCCGTGGGTCTTCTCATGGACCCAGGCCCGCTTCTATCTGCCCGGCTGGTTCGGCGTCGGTTCGGCGCTGGAGGCGATGCAGAAGTCCTCATCGGAACAATTCGAGGCGCTGCGCGACATCCTCGCCCACTCCACTTTCCTCGGCTACGTCTTCACCAACGTCGAAACGAACCTCGCCTCCGCCAATCTCGATCTGATGAACGAATACGCCGCCCTGGTCGAAGACCCCGCGCTGCGAAAGAAGTTCATGGATATCATTATCGCCGAGTTCCATCGCACGCAGGACCTGCTGGAGGGACTCTACAAGGGCCGCATGGACGACCGCCGGCCCCGCATGGCGAAGACTCTCGCCATCCGCGAGGCACCACTCCGCGTCCTGCACCGCCAGCAAATCGCCATCCTCCGCCAATGGCGCAACCTCGTCGCCGACGAACGCGAAGCCGACGCCGAAACGATGTTCCCGAAGATGCTGCTTTCCATCAACGCCATCGCCTCCGGTCTAAGAACAACGGGCTGAACGCCCCTCTCACCTGGGACCGCGGATCTCCAGATCCGCCCTCAGGAGAGCGGCTTTTCAAGCCGCTTCGTTTTCGCTGCCTCCCACGCCTCATGTTCCAGAGCCCCAAATGGGGGCACCGGAGACCACTCGTCGTGCTCCAGAGCCCCAACGGGGCGGCACGGAGACAGCCCAGGGTAAGCGCAGCGCAACCCTGGGTAAAACGCGCAAGGCAATCGTGCCCTGAAGGGGCACCAGGAGGCCGCTGAGTTCTTCATTCTCCGCCTGGGACCGCGGATATCCTGATCTGCTTGGACGGTCTAGGATCGTCAACCTCCCAAACAGCCATAACTCAATCGAACCCTCTCCCCTTTCCAGATTCCAAATGCGTCGCCGACATGTCATCATCCTTCATCGATGACGCCCTCCCCGAAACCGATTCACCAACTCCTCTCCCTCCTGCTGCTTCCTGTGGGAGGCCTGCTCATCGTCGGGACCAAGCTTGGCACATCCATGATTGGCACCTCGAACGCCCCTGCTACCCTATTGGTAGTATCTTTGCTTGGTGCTGTCCTCTGGGTCTGGGGCTGTGTTCACTTCGCGATCGCTTCAAAGCTCAACCCCGCCCTCGGCCTGTTAGGGATCTTTTTCATCGCCGGATTTTTGATCCTGCTTTTCGTCGCAAAGAAGCAACCGGAACTCGAACGCGCGAAAATGCGGCGGCAAGCGACCAATCCGAAGAAGGAGTATCGCGGGGACCCGAATAGCCTCTATTGATAACTTTGCCCCCTCTTTCCTTGGACTTCTACTGCGACCAAATCCTCACCGGCCGAACCGCCGTCCACATCGTCGCGGAAACTCCCGCCGTCCTCGCCTTTCACCACACCCAGCCCTACTGGCCGGTGCACATCGTGGTGATCCCGAAAAAGCACATCGCCTCGCTCGCCGCGCTGGAAGACGACGAATTGGCCATCGTCCAGGAGATGCTCTCCGTCGCCGCGGATCTCTGCCGCCAGATCACCACCGAACACGGTGGCTGCCGCCTCTCCACCAACTGCGGCGACCACCAGACCACCAGGCATCTCCACTTCTACATCCACAGCGGCAGCCGCCTCCGCGACGAGCACGGCATCCCCATCCAGCAAAATCCTCGGTGAGACGAGTTCAACCAAGCGTTAAAGAAGGGGCCCTTGGACGATAGGGCATTTTAAGGAACTTCGTAGCCATCCGGGTCACGATCCCGAAGGGATTGCAGCCACAGCGAGCATCGCGTCCTGAAAGGACGCCTCATGCGGGAAGTGTCCGAACCGGAGGGAGCCCCGGGCGGTGAAGCGGAGGCCCAAACCCCACCAACTGATGAATCGCCCGCGTGCCGAAATGATCGAAATCCCGCACCGATCGAGATACCGCAAACCCGCTTAAGTTCGTGCCATTCAGGACTGACCCCATTGGAGAAACCCCATTCGTCAACGGCGCAACCATCCGCCCCGCCCGGAGTTTCTCAAAGCAACGCTGTTCTTCCATGATGGAGCAATTTCTCCGCCCACTTGCCCCCCGCTGCAACCGAACGCTCCAACTCGTCCATGCCGTCGCCATTTTGTTAGCCGGTCGAGCCGCCGCCGCTCCGGCAGGCCCGGCAGGGATCTACGTCATCGGTGACACCCACAACGTCCCGGGCGAGATCGCGAAGTTCGATCTCGACCACGTTTCCGGCTACACGCTGCGGGTACCGTGGAGCGACATCGAAACTTGGAACGCCGCCACCCAGGCCCCGCAATACAACTTCGCCCGCATGGACACCGCGCTCGAGGACCTGCGGCCACGGGGCAAGAAGATGACCTTGGAAATCTTCATCAACAAGGCACCGGCCTATCTGCTCGATCCGCCCGGCATTACGACTTGGACCAATCCCCACCCCACTCAGGGCGGCATCCAGCCCTTGCCTTGGGATCCGCGCACTCTCGCCGCCTATCAGGCGATGATCACCCATCTGGCAAACCATCCGGTCCCGGGCACCACCTGGCGGATTGCCGATCATCCCGTCCTCGAATCCGTGGACGCCTCCATCGTCGGCTTGCAAGGCCTCCGGGATCTATCGAACACACTGGTCAACCATCCCGACTACACGCGGGAAAAGTTCATCCAGTCGGTCGTCGACTCCATTTCAATCAACCGGACTGCATTTTCCAACAAACACGGATTCCTCGCACTGTTCCTGATGGACGACAACGAGGCAGGAATCCCGATGGACCAGGCGGTCTTCGAACGGCTCCGGACGGAATTCAACCTCCCGGGCAAACCCACCCTCGGCTACTTCCAGGAAACCCTGAGCGATGCCGGCCCCAGGACCGACACACTCGGCTCCCTGCTCCACGCCGCGTCGTCGGAAACCTACATCATGTTCCAGGCACTGCGTCCTTGGACCCTGAAGCCGGGCGACACGGTGCCGCCGGAAATCGCCAGTGGCACCCCCATCACCGGGATCCGCCATGCCTGGAGGAACTACCGCTCGACCTACGTGGAACTCTATGGCGGCGATGTCCTCAACACGAACAACGCCCTGCCGTTGAAGAAATGGGACCGTTTTTTCCATGCCGTCAGGGACGCCCGGGAGGGACGGGGCGCGCCGACCTTGGAATCTCCCGGCAGCCCCACCCAGCGCCTGCGCTGGGAAGCGGATGAACTGCTCGCCTACCAGGTCAGGAAATCACCCGACCTCACCGGGTGGACCTCGATTGAAACCAGCGAGCCCATGGACGGCGACATCGCCCTGCCTGCGACCCCCGGCCAAACGAGCCAGTTCTATCAACTGGAGATCCTGGAACCTGCCGACTGACGCCGGCTATTTCCACCGGCAATTCCCCGTCATCAAACCGCTGATGGCGTGCATTAAGGAGTCACGACACTCTTGTCGTGCGTCTTCAAAGTCCTGAAGACACGACAGGAGTGGCGTGACTCCTTTCATCTTTCACGACGTAGCATCAAGACGCCTTATCATGCCTCCTCCATCACGGACCCGAGAGCGCTCCGCTTCGCACCTTGTAGAACATCCGCGGTGCCGTCTGGAGATCGACCTGCGGTGAAGAGGCTACTGCCCCGTCACCTTCAGGCGCAGGTAGAGCTTCGGCTTCGTGTCGAAGGCGACACTAAAGAGATGCTGGGGTGGTTCGGCGGTATCGACAATCGGAACCCAACTGCCCGGAAGAAGAGTCGTGCTCCACTCGGCACCATAGAGGATGCCGCTGACACCGGCAGGCTGGGTGAAGCTGATAACGAAGTTGTTTCCGGAAATCTGCGGTGCGGGCAGGAGACCGGCGCTGTTCTGCTTCGGGTCGAATCCGAAGGCGAACTCGACGATGTTCGGGAGCCCGTCCTTGTCGAAGTCGTTGGAATCCGCGCCATCGCCACTGTTGGCGATGCTGCCGAAATGGGTTTGCCGCCAACCCTCAAGCGTCATTCCGACGCCCTGCACCGTGAAGCTGACATGAGCGAGACGATCTGTCCCAAAGGGAGTCTGGGTGAGGAGCTCCATGGTCCAGAGTCCGTCCGAGTCAAATACGGCGTCGTAGTTGCTGAGGGTGAGAACACGATTGGCAGGGATCGAATCGTTCAGCGTGATGCTGGAGCCCGGTACGAGGGTACCCGTGGTACCAAGCTGCGGGCTGCCTTCGTACACCTGAGCGTAGGTGGAGGAACTCGGATAGAGGTCATTCAGTTGGAAAGTGATCTCAGGCACGACCGCGCCAATCACCTGCCCTTGGGTGATGCCAGTGATCGTGCCGTTGGCCACCGGCCAGATCTGGATGAACTTCGAGGAAATCAGGGACTCGGGCATGGCATAGCCCTCAAGGGAAAAAACGGACAAGCGTTCCTCACCTCGCACCTTCGCGCGATCCGATCCGGGGATCGAGTTGAAGGCGAACGTCAATGTTTGCGCGCCATTGGTCGTGATGGATGACTGGGAGAGGAACGTGGCTTGATCGCGATCCAAATCGGCACCCGTGCCCGTCGCACCGTAGGACTGAACATGACGGATCAGAGTCACGCCATTCGACTCGGGTGGACCCTCCTCCTCGTTGCGGAGGCCCTGGACGGTGACATCGACGTAAAACGGTCTGTCCGCACGGGTTCTCGGCAGAACCGAATAGGGATCCTCCGAGCGGAAGGTCACTGCGGCGGTCGGCAGGTAGGGCCCAACCACCGTAGTGTCCAACAGGAAGGCCTTAAATGATGAACTTTCAACGGCCCACAATTCGAACCTGCTCCCCACGGTATCGAGAGGAAGGGGAGACAATGCCTCCCCCTCGAGTGACACCGGGGTATCGTAAATCACGGAGGATGGCATCTGAACTTGCCTGATGAAGCAGGCATAGTCGCCAGCGTTTGCGTCGGCCGGGAGATTGACTGACCACATGGTATTGGGCCTTGCTCCAGTTGCCACGAGCTTTGGGAATACGACCATATGACCGACGGGAAACGATGGGTTCGGTGACTGGGCGAGTGCGGACACCTCGAGGAAAATGAAAACCACCATGGCGGCTGCGATCCGCGTGGCGAGGTTGCGGGCGTTCATGATGGGATGGTGACGGGCCTGTGCGATGATAACCTAACCGGCATTTGGGGGTGGCGGGGTGAAGATGGTGTCCAAGATTTCATCGTCGAGGCATTTCCGCGGACGCGAGTTGAGGTTCTCCTCGAGGTGTTGGATCTGCTGGCGGGTGACCGGCACGCGGCTCGCCCCTTGGACTGCGGCGACATGTCGCCGCTTTGGATCGATGACCCCTCACCCCCGATGGTCGTCCCCGCAGCCGACATGTCGGCTGTGCCCTCCCATCCCCGCGGAAACAAACCCCGCGCTTCTCCACACCTCACGCCTGCAGACCCGCGACGCTGCGGCCACAAGCCGCATCCTTGCGTCCACGCCATTGCAATCAGAGGTAGGGACAAGCGCCCTCGCTTGTCCGAGAACGGTCCCTCGATTCACGATTCAACAAGCCGCATCCCGCAATCGTCTTCCAGCGTTCCTCAGGAGCGGCCCTCAGCGCGGGCCTGCTCCGGAATCCTCCCCTTCTCCTCCGACACCCGCGACTCCTTCCTGCCTTTCTCGTCCCGAAGCGGACGACTCATACCAGCCCGGGACGAAGTCCCGGGTAAAAGCGCAGCAAGGATCGCGTCCTGAAAGGACGCCTCATGCGGGGAGTGACTTGGGACCGGCCAGGGCCTCGAAATCGGCCTTAATTACGTGCCATTCACTACTGACCCCTTTCCGACCTTTTCGGCACGAATTCTCACAATGCTCTAATTGCCGGATGGGCGAGTTGGGTCTTTCAAATATTCGATGACGGCCCGGCGCTGAGCATCGGAATAGGGTTCATCCGGATACTTGTGGCCGCCATTCCCATTGCCCCTGATCGTTGTATCGAAGCGGAACAGACTTGGATGCTCCTCGGAAACGAATCCGAGTTTTTCGGTGTCCAACTCCATGCTGCCCGTCCAGAAGACCTTGCTTCTCGACTCGGGTGGAGAAAGCAGTTGGTCAAGATTGGGAACAGATCCATTATGGAGGAAAGGTCCGGTAGCCCAAATCCCGAGAAGGGGCCCTGCTTTCAGGTCGGCAAGGCTCGATGGTCGATAAGGTTTGGGTTTCTCCCCGGGAGCCTCGGGCTTGTAATAGCGGAAGCCGGAGTATCTGAGTTTATCTTCGAACGGAAGCCCCAGATCATCCAATCCCTTTTCAACAACGGCCGCAACGCCACCCAGAAAAAACCTGCCAGCCGGCACCACGGTCTCGCCTTCAAACAGCACCGGTCCCAGGTCCCCGGTCCTGCTGAGCCGACCCGTCAGATTCTGGATGTAAACGGGATCGGTGCCTACGCTATTGAAGGGCACTTTCTTGATCGCAATGAATTCCTTGTCCCGGATGTTCTCTGCCGCCGGGGTCTTGTCAAAAGGGGGCATGTTATGACAACCGCGACAATCGCGGCTGAAGAGATCTCTACCAAGCGTCCATCGTTTCGGATCTATGGCACCAAACGCCGCCTCATCCCAGCGAGGTTCGCTCAGGCCATCGATCCACTGCTCCAGTTCGTAGAGATTCTTGTAAGAAACCGTGGAGCCAAGGAAGCCATCATCCGATTTGCCCTGCTTCTGAATCTTGTCGTGCGGGTTCACCTCATTCCCGGTCTTCAACTGTTCTGGAATCGAGTTCCCGGCAAGAAATGCGAACTCAATCTGACCTTCAACTTTCGGGGCAAATTTCGCGGTGTCCCGCTCGTCCCTGATGAAGTCTGCCTCGCCGAAGACTCCCAAGACTTCCCCCGCATTTCTACCAATCGTGTTGCTTGAGATCGGCGACCATTGGACCCACGCGAGTTGGGGTGTATACCAGAGGAACGGATAGCTTACCGGAGCGTCTGGAGATTGATAGTTCTCAGGCATCCTCAATTGGAAGACGCTCATTGCGGTAATAATCTGACCCAGCGCGTCCACGCGCCCGGGACCTGCCGGGTACGTCGGCGTGCGCATGGCGGTGCGGCCCAACAGCGTCGTTGAAAAGAGCATGTATTGCCGCTTAAGGGCTGCAACACGCTCCGGATCTGGTGCTTGGCCCAGGACTCGCCCGACGAAGCGGCCGAACTTTCCAGGATCGACAAGGTTTGCTTGGACGGCGATAGCCAAGTCCCCCAAAAATCGCCCCACATCGACATTCGCAGGCCCTCCGTCCACACGGTAGTGCTGCTTCTTGACGACCACCTCCCCGGTGTGGCACGCGGCGCAGGTCCATCCCATCCATTTTCCTGTTTCCTCAACATCCTCAAGACCTTTGGTGAAGCCAATTGGAAGTCCATCCGGGTTCATCTTCGATGAGTCCTCTGCCGTCCAAAGCCACCCGTACTTCTCAAGATTCCCTTGCCCCGAAAAAAGCTGATCGCTTCCCGCCGTCTCGATGGCCAGGAACCAATCGTAAGGCATAAGATGGGACCCCTGCGGCGTGAAGTAGTACTTATGCCGCATTTCCGTATCCCATCCCTGATTGAAATATCTGACGTCTTGTGGTGACGCGGGTTCGGCGGCGCCTTCCCCGGCATGTGCACCAGTCACTGCTGCAAGTGCGATCACGGTCATGGCAGACGCCAATGCCCGCCGCTGGATCGACCTTTTTGTTTTCATGATCTTCTAAAATGGCAATTCGGTTGATCATTCATTCCCCGGCATTTCCTCTTGGATTCAGGATCATCATTTCCCCGGTGCCTTGTTGGGCTCTGATGAATTCGCGAACCTTGAAGGCGGCTGCCCCCAAGGGGTAGGACCGGTCAATCGAGCCGAAATCCTCGCCATTCATCGCGGTGATCTCCTCGTGTTTTTCAGCGTAAGCGCCGAATTCGCTCAGGATTCTCTCGCCACACTTCTCGACGGATGACTTCTGTTTTTCCGTCAAGTGCCAGGAGAGCGGTGCGCCTTCCTGGCCGTCGTCGTGGAACTCGAAGGCCGCGTTATCGATCACCACCCCCCGCTTCTTCCAGTAGCGGCAGAATGTATCGAACTGCTCGTCGGCCCGCAGGCGCTGGCCGGCGACCCTGGCATTGTAAAGCCCGGTGAGCGGTGCGGTCGCTTGATAGAAAAAGCCTCCCGCTTTGACATCGCCACTTGCCGGATCGTTCTTATAACGAATCTGAATAACCAGTATATGGGTGAATTCCGGAGGCGGATCCGCGAGGTCTGACAGTTCTTCGCCGTCAGCCTTGCGCAGACCGTCCTCCAGCCACCTGTTCAGGGCAACGAGCCCGTAGTTGTCATAGTAGCCGCCGTCCATCTGGTGCTCGATCCGGCGCAGCTGCCCGGCATCCGCCGCGGGCCGTGCGGCGGGGGTGACGAAAGGAAAGCTGGAGGACAGGCGGGCTCCCGTGATGACCGGTACGGTGAAGTCTTCATAGCGATATGCGTCCTCTTTTCGGAAGGGCATCTGTGCCGCGTTCCAATTCCAGTCCAGGACCTTCGAGCTGCCGTAGATCATGGGACGCCCGCTCTCCTCCGTGCCAGAGGTGAAGAGCACCGCGGGCATGTTTCCCTCGCGAGCCTGCTCGCCCCATTCGGCCAGAGTGACGTTCGTGAGATCCTCGCCCCGGCCGATTTTCGCGGCCATCGCATTCTTCGCCCACTGATTTTCCATCGCGGTTCCCCGGTCACTCCCGAACCACCAGAGCGGAGCGAAGTAGCTGGGCAAGTCATGGTAAGCCAGCGAGTGCACCACCGCGCCCAAGCTCGGAGCCTGTGCAGCCGTTCTCAACGAACTCAGGAATTTCCTTTCGTTGTCATCCAAATCCTTCGGGTTGCCCGGCTTTCCGGAGGCAACCGACTTCCCCATCATGGCATCATCATGATACATCGCGTGCGCGTAGTGCATGGCTCCATAGGAACCGCCGGATGTCCCGCTGATCGCGCAGAGTCGTTTGGGGAAATCGGCGCACCCCTCGATTTCCTGAAGCCGTGTCAAGACCTCGACCGCCCATGCTCCGGAGTGAATGCCGCCGCCCACGGCAGCCACGGCGATCCGGCGGTCCGGGGCTGCCGAGATTACTTCATGCGCAGTCGGTAGCCCGTGCGCTCCATTCACCCGCACAACCCGATAGGTGTAGTCACGATGAAAGGACCAACTGCCAATCGTCACCCACAACCCGAGGACCAGCGCGAGCGGGACATGGTGCCTCCAAAAGAAAAACCCAAGGGCGGAGCAAACCCACGCCAAGCCTAGAATTATCAGGTAAACGTAAATTACCGCTGGCACAGCCTCGGTCGGAAGCGTCCACACGATCAAGCTAACGACAATGCAGAGCAAAAGCATGAAGCCTTGGCGCACATGCTCCGGGCCAATTCCGTTTTGATTGGCATCCAAACTCCGGTAGCCGCGCACTGTCACTCCCCGCAAGAATTCCGTTCGCGCGATTAGATTTCGAATGGGTTTATCGGTCCAACCCTCAAACCTGCGATGGCCCCACCACACGGCCACGAAAGTGACTCCCCATATCGTCCATTCCCGCCATCCGAAAGTTGATGCCTTGTTGCACGCCAGTGCCGTCAAAATGGGGACGCTGGCAAACAGTGCCTTCAATAGATTACGGGCGACGACTGATTGCCACCTCACTTGGAAAACATCTTCCTCCGTGTTCAGCCCGAAGCGGTCCACTCCATATTTCGAAATCACCTTGGAAATATCCCAGAGCACGAAACCACAAAGAACCGCCGTCAGCGCCATCGGGAACACCTGCTTCAAGCTCCCGTCGTAGGCGCCGAGGACCAGCGTGGCCGGCCCGATTCCCGCGTAGGCAACCAGCGAAAGACCACACGCCGCCAGAGCCGCGAGAATCGGCACCTGCATGTATCTGATCCACACCAGAGCTACCTTGACCGGCTGCAAGAACAGTATACCGACTTCTTTAGCCGCCCTGATTTTGGGGGAAGGTTCCGCGTTCATAGGAGGGAGGGGATCTGAGATGGGGATGAAACTGGCTCAACTCGAACCATAAGTATCCGAGTGCAGATCCGGCATCCCCACGCCGGGTCCGATTCAATTTCCTGTTATTCCAAAGACCCTTTGGAGTCGAGATGTATTTGCGTTACTCGAGCGTCCTCCGCCGTTTATTTCCAAGCATCGTGGGCCACCCCTTAATGCTGCCTCCGTGTTGACAAAGTTATGGAGTGATGAATTACGATTTAACCATCACGTAGTGATGAATGGGACAAGCTCGCGCTGGAAACACCCGGTCATTCAGATCAGGACTCACCGCAGGGAAGGGACGAAGTCCCGAGGGCGCGAGCGGAGCGCCCGGGTCAATGTTCAATGTGAATGGGGTCAGTCCTTGAAAACTGAATCTGTTAGATCCTGTCCACGGCGTTCCCCAACACTCTCAACACCGCAGCGCAAACGCCCCCCCTTTCGCCCACGCGGCCGGCCCTGCTCGCACCCAACGGCGTCAGCGCATGCGACGGCCTCGTCCCCGCCAAGCGAACCGGGGCCCACCGCCGGACGTAGCTCCTTAAAATCCCCCCGTGGCATGATGCTCCCCATGCCCGCATCAACAGACATCCCACCCCGCACCCCCTCCCGCCCTAGCCTCCGCACTTTTTGCTTATCAGGCGAGCATCCGCCATCCGCCATCCCACCTGTTCCTCACCTGCTTAACAGGCGGTATCAGGCGAGCGTCCTCCCTCCCGAACCGTCCCCTAACCTTGCTTTTCACCCCAATTTCAGCGACCCGGCACAGGAGGACCATTCTTTCCTCTTTGCTCTCCGGCCTCAGCTCCTTAAATGGGCGCGTGACCGCTAAAGCCCTCCTGCTCGCCCTTGCCTTCGCCACCGTGACCACGACCGTCGCCCCGGCCGCGGTCAGCCTTGGAACCGACGCTCCCGCTGCCGTTCCTTCGATCCCCGAAGGTCCCGCGAAGACCGCCATCGATGCCTACCGCGAAGGCCGCCACGCGGCAGCCGTCGAACTCGCCAAGCCTCTGGCGGAAAAGGGCAATGCGGACGCGCTTTTCCTCCTCGGCTTTGCTGCCGAAACCGGCCAAGGCCTGCCCGCTTCCCGCGATGCCGCGCTGGAGAACTACAAGAAGGCCGCCGCCGCCGGTCACAAGGACGCCACCTACCGCCGCGCGCTGATCCTCCTGAACTCCAAGGAAGAAAAGGACCGCCAGGAAGCCCGCGAGGCCCTGGAGTCCGCCGCGAAGACCGACCCCGCCAACGCCGGCCGCATCCTCGGCGAGGCATGGCTGCGCGGACTGCTCAGCGAAAAGCCGGATTTCAACAAAGCCGCCCAATGGTGGAACTCCGCTTCCGAATCCGGCGACACGCCCTCCATCCTCCTCCTCGCCCGTCTTTACGAAGGCGCCTTCGGCTTCAAGGAGAAGAGCGACCCGAAGAAGTCCCTCGATTTCTACCGCAAGGCCGCCGGGCTCGGCGATGAAAACGCCCTGATCCCGCTCGGCTCCCGCCTGCTCAATGGCGACGAGAAATTCCGCAACGAAAAGGAAGGCCGGGAGTGGCTGACCAAGGCGATCGAAAAGAAGCAATACGCCGCTTTCCTCGCCTTGGGCGACTTCGAGGAGAACGTGAAGAAGGACGACAAGGCCGCTTTCGCCCAGTATCAGAAGGGTGCCGACGAGAAGCAGCCGGACTGCCTGCTGCGCGTCGCCGCCTTCCATCTGGAAGGAAAAGGCGGCGTCGAGAAAAGCGAGGAAAAGGGCCGCGAGTGGCTGGCGAAGGCCGCCGAAGCGGGCAGCCCGCTCGCCGGACTGGAAATGGCCTCCCGCATTTCAAAGGACGAGAAGCCGGATCTCCTGTCCGCCTACAAATATCTCCTTTCTTCCGCCAACGCCGGCCTTCCGGTCGCCCAGAACGAACTCGGCCTGCTCTATGTCTCCGGTAATCTCGGCCTGAGCGATCCGGCTGCGGGGGTTGCCTGGTTCACCACCGCTGCCAAAGCCGGCCACGCCGCGGCCCAGAACAACCTTGCCACCCTTTATGAGCGCGGCATGGGCGTGCCCGTGGACTACAACAACGCTGGCCAGCTTTACTCGCTCGCCGCAAACCAAGGCCACGCTGCCGCCACCGCCGGCCTCGCCCGCCTCCACGCCGCCGGCTTGGGCACCGCCCAAGATCTGCCAAAGGCCTGGGCGCTTGCTTCCCTCGCGGTCGAACGCGGCGATACCGAAGCCAAGACCCTGCTCGGCGACATCACCAGCCGCCTCGACGAAAAGCAGCTGACCGAGGGAAAGAAGCAACTTGAGGAATTGAAGAAACCGCAGGCCGAAAAGCCGGCGGCGGAAGCTCCGGAAGCGCCAAAAGAGAAGAAGTAAAGAGGTTGAGAGTCTGGAGTTGAGGGTTGAGAGTAACAGCCGGAAGAAACTCTCGACCCTTTCTTACTCTCAACTCTCAACCACCCACTCTCAACTTCCCCATGCGCGTCCTCGTTACCGCCGGTCCCACCCGTGAGGCGCTGGATCCGGTCCGCTACCTGACGAACCGTTCTTCGGGCAAGATGGGCTATGCCATGGCGGATGCCTTCGTGCAGACCGGGCACTCGGTACTGCTGGTATCCGGTCCCACCGCCCTCGATGTGCCGGATGGGGTGGATTTCCTACCGGTCGAATCGGCGGAGGAGATGTTCGAAGCCGTGAAGCGGCACATCGGACGCATGGACGCGGCTGTCTTCGCTGCCGCGGTGGCGGACTACCGGCCGGCAGCGGTTTCGGATCAGAAGATCAAGAAAACGGGAGAAACCCTCACGCTCGAATTGGTACGCACGCCGGACATCCTCGGCTCCGTGCGAAGTGACTTCGGTTTCGCAGGAACCCTCGTAGGCTTCGCCGCTGAAACGCAGAATCTCGAAGCGAACGCCCGGGAGAAGCTGAAGAAGAAGGGGTGCGACCTCGTGATTGCAAATGACGTTTCGAAGCCCGGCATCGGCTTTGATTCGGATCGCAATGAAGTGCTCCTCGTGTTCCCGGGGCACGTCGAAGCGCTGCCGGAAGACGCGAAGCATCATCTCGCACCACGGCTGGTGAGGGAGATCGAGGCGATCGCCGCCAGCCGGATCAACTTCTAGGATCAGCGGTCGATCGGGCGGCGCGCCATGGCTGTCCTACTTGCCGCTTTCTCCCCTTGGCACCTCCCGCCCGGCACTCCAGTCTCCCCGCGTGACCGACCTCGAACTCACCGTCCACGCCGCAAAGGAAGCGGGCAAGCTGCTCAAAGCCAACTTCGGCCTGGAAGCCGCCGTCGATGAAGCGACTCATCACGACATCAAGCTCGCCCTCGACAAGGAATCCCAGACCCTGATCGAAGGGATCCTGCTCGGTGCCCGCCCCGGCGACGCGCTTTATGGCGAGGAAGGCATCGGCGGGAATCAGGCCAGCGACCGCCAATGGATCGTCGATCCCATCGATGGCACGGTGAACTTCTACTACGGCATCCCCCATTTCTGCGTCTCCATCGCCCTGCGGGTGGCTGGCGAGGTGGTGGTTGGCGTCATCCACGATCCGATCATCGGCGAGACCTGGACCGTGGAGAAAGGCGGCGTGCCGATGCTTGATGGCAAGCCGATCAAGGTCAGCAGCCGTACGAAGCTCGCGGAGTGCGCTCTCTTCGTCGGTTGCGGCAAGGACGAGGAAGCGCTGACGACCGGTCTCGAACGCTTCCGCAAGGCATCGCTGAAGGCCCGCAAGATGCGCATGATGGGCAGCGCCGCGCTCGGCATGGCCTACATCGCGACCGGCCGTCTCGACGGCTACATCGAGTCCCGCATCTCTCTCTGGGACATCGCCGCCGGCAAGCTGCTGGTGGAAGCCGCGGGCGGAAAGGTCCTTCTCGACCCCGTCAAGGACGCCGACGCGTGGTCGATCGTCGCCACCAACGGCCAAATCCCCATCGAAGAAATCCTCTAAGTCCATCTTCGCAAAGCGCACTCCGATTGATGATTGGAAGATTGGTGATTAGTGATTTGCTTCTCCGCATATGATCGGCTTTGGCTACGACGTTCATCGTTTCAAGGAAGGCCGCCCGCTGATTCTCGGCGGCGTGGAAATTCCGCACACCCACGGGCTCGACGGCCACTCGGATGCGGACGTGCTCTGCCACGCCATCGCGGATGCGGTGCTGGGTTCACTCGGCCTGCCCGACATCGGCCACTACTTCCCGCCCGGTGATCCGGAGTGCCTGAACATTTCCTCGCTGAAGATCCTGGAAAAGGCCGCCGCGCTCTGCCGGGAGGAAGGCTACGCGCTGGTAAACGTCGATAGCACGCTGGTCGCCGAGGCGCCGAAAGTCCTGCCGCATCGCATCGCGATGAAGGAAAACATCGGTCGCGCCCTCGGCCTCGATCCCGCACGCGTGGGCATCAAGGCAACCACCAATGAAACGATGGGCTTCGTCGGCAGACGCGAGGGCATCGCCGCGATGGCAGTGGCCCAAGTCGAGCGCGCCTAGCACGTCCGCCTTGCCGCAACCCGCGGGCGGCGGTACAAAACCAGCGTGTTCAACGCCAAGCCGGACCGGCCTTACCTCGAAAACTGGCTGCGCCGCACGCGGAAGCAGCTGGCAGCGAGCGGGCGGTTGAGCGAATTGGCACTGATCCTTTCAAGGGAGGAAGGAAACACGGCGGCACATTGGAGCACCTATTTGCGTGAGGTTCTTGAAGAAGAGGCAACACCTTCACTGGATCTTCTCACAAAAATCGATGCCGTCCTTGCCAAGCCGGTAAAAGTGGACGAGCGGACCCAAACGCCGCCGCTCTTCTGAGAGGTGGTTTGCATAAATTAATCGTTAATAACTCCTAATTTTTTTCTTTGACCATTAATTCGGTTCATTGGAGAATGCCAACGCTATGAAATCCCTTGTTACCCTTGGTTTAACCCTTGGCCTGGGCGCGTCCGCTTTCGCGGGCGAGACCACCAGCACGACCTCCTACACCCCGGCTCCGGCACCATCCCCGTCGCTGTGGACCTGGTTCATCGGAGGCTCGGCCGGCTACCTCATCGACAACGAAGAAGCCTTCTACACCCTTCACGTGGGTGCGAAGATCGCCGAAAGCGGCCCGATCACGCACTCGCTCTTCGTGGAAGGTGCCTACACCGAGTTCGACAACCTCATCACCACGGAAATCATTCCGGTAACGCTGAACTACAAGTTGGACTATGCCATCACCGACCGTTTCTCGTTCTACGGTGGCGTGGGCGTGGGTGCCGCTTTCGTGGACAGCGAAATCCTCGGCTTCAGCGATGACTCCGTGGAGCTTGCCGCACAGGCATTCATCGGCATCGGCTACGATGTGACCTCGAACTTCCAGCTCTACACCGGCGCCCGCTACATCTGGGTGGATGACAGTGAACTTTTCACGGTTCCTGTCGACGTCGGTGACGACGTGGGAGTCGAGCTCGGCGCCCGCTTCAAGTTCTAATAGGCACAGGTTGTTCTGTTCTGCCAAAGCCTCCCGGTGAATGCCGGGGGGCTTTTTTCGTCAGAGGCCGGTGACACGACGAAGCACCTCCCAGGCGTGCTCCTTGCGGTTCTTCCATGGTTTCTCCGGACGAAAGATCTCCCAGCCGCGGCTCTCGCCGATCGAAGTCAGGCGCGTCGAAGGATTCACCAAGGTGTTCTCCTCGCAGCATTCAAGCATCGGGAGATCGGCGGTGCTATCGGAGTATCCGTGGCTGCGCGGCCATGTGCCGTTGATCGGAGTGCCGAGAATCTCCGAAAGGCGTCGTACTTTCTCGTCGCTCTTGTGATTGGTCAGCTCGGGAAGCAGCGGCATCACATCGCCGCTTTCCACGGGCGTTCCCAGCGCAAGATCGAAGCCGAGGACGCGACCGACTTCCGCGGCATAGAATTCGGGACTGGCCGAGGCCAAGACCGTGAGATGTCCGGCCTCCTGGTGAGCCTTTAGTTTCTCAAGCAAGGGGACGTAGCATCTTCCGGGGAAAAATCGGGGGACGAACTCCCGCACCCATTCTTCCAGCTTCTGCCGGTCCACCCGCCAGAGGTAGCACAGGAAGATCCGCTTCATGCCCTCATCCCCGAGGATCTTCGCCGCGGGCAGGAAGGCCGCAAAGAACAGCAGGTAGGCGCGCCGCCAGCCTTCGCGCTTCAGGACGTGATCGCAGAAGAGCATCTGCGTGTCCCACGGGATCAGGGTGCCATCGAGGTCGAAGAGCGCAAGGCCCCGGTCGAACTTGGCGCGGAGGTCATCGGTCACGCGAGGAATGAACGCAAGGTCTTCGGGCTCGCCAAGGAGAAGTCGCGCTACTTCACCTTCGCGTAGTCCTCAGCCCACTTTTTGATCTCCTCCGAATCCGGATCCCCGTCCGCCACGATGATGCGGTAGCGGGCCTGGTAGGGCTTCCCCGGCGCGATCTCCATCGGTCCGCCCTGTTGGGGCGCGTAGCAAAAGAAGGGCTCGGTGGGATGCACGCGCACCGGCTGCGGTGCCCGGAAATTCGAGGGATGGCAGAGAATGGTCACGCCGCACGGCTCGCCATCCACCTTGCCTCCAACCCAGCACCAGGGTTCCTTCGACGTGTTCACCTTGTTTCGATCGGTGAGGCCGGATGCGGTGAGGAACCTGCAATTTTCCGCACCGTCCCAGGAACGGTTGCCTCGGAAACCGAGCCCGCCATAGTGGTACTCGGGAAGCTTGAGCGGCCAGTCGGTCGCGCAGGTCTGGGTGATGTCGATATCGATCACGTAGCACTTCTCTTCGGCCGCCACGCCGACGTTCCACGTTTCGAGCAGGGCCACTTTCTCCGGCTTCGCGGTCATGTCCACGAAGCGATGACTGGTCTTGAAACCGACCCATCCGTCCTTTGCCCACGACTCATCCAGAGAGGCGAATTCCACGCGGCCCTTGCCGTCACCCATATTCCAGAAGTCCGGCTGCCGTCCTTCGAATTCGGTCTTCGTCCAAGGGCTCCACACGCCGTGGTGGTGGATGTGATTCGGCGGGAAGTCGTCCGTCACCAATCTGCCCGAAGGCGTGAAGATCGACTGGATGTAGCCGCCGCGGCGGAAAGCTTCCTTGATGTCCTTCCTCGGGAAATCACCGGGTTCCGCCTGGTAGCGGAGGATCTCCTGCTTACCGGCCCGGACCACCACCTGTTTGCCCTCCCGGACGGCGGTGACGGGCTCCGCGGCGACCGCATGGCTCGCAAGCGCCAGCGCGGCGGCGGCCATCCAACAAGACATCATGGGTTTCATCACCGCGGATACTTGTCAGACAAATCCGGCCTTACACCCGAAAAGCGTGTCTCCCGGCCCCCTCAATCGAGTGGGTCGCTCAACCAATGAATCCGAGTTTTGGAAAGTCTCCGCGCAGCACCGGCTTGGCAGAGGTCTTCAGCCAGCCCTCCAGCACCGAGGCATAGACGCCGCGGAAATCGACGGTGTGCTTCAGGTCGCCCTGATCGAGATGGGTGAGGCTAGGGTATTGGCCATAGAGCCCGCCCTTTACGCCTTCCCCCGCGACGAAGAGGCATGAGGCTCGTCCGTGGTCGGTGCCCGCGCTCGCATTTTCCGAAACGCGGCGGCCGAACTCCGAGAAGGTCATCAGCACCACGCGCCCGGCATTCCCCTGCTCCTTGAGATCGGCGAAAAAGGACTTCAGGGCACGGTCGAGCTGGCCGAGCAGGCGGTCGTGGGAATTGATCTGCTGGTTGTGGGTATCGAAACCGCCGTGGCTGACGTAATAGACACGCGTCGGCATCCCGCCCGCGATCAAGCGCGAGACCATGTTCAGGCTGCGGGAAATCGGAGTGCCTTCGTAGGTCACCTTCGTGCGGTGCTTCGAAGCGAGTTCCATGATCTTGGCGGAACTCACGCGGGCATCCATTGCGACGCGTTCGAGGAAAGCCAGGTTACTCTCGCCCTCAATGCCGCCGGGCTTGCCACCCGCAGGCATGTCGATTGAGGCGCCATCCACAGGGCCGTCGTCGTCTTCCGGCGAATTCAGCGAAGCGAAGAACTCCTCCGCCTGCGCCTTTTCGCCGCCGCCGTGGATCCAGCGATAGAGTTCGGGCGAACTAAGGCAGACACCGGGATTCTTCAGCGCGCCGAAGGATTCCGGCTGCGTCTTGTTCAGGCTGATCCCGACCGTCGGGTCGGCGCCGGAGCAGGCATTGTCAAAGTAACGGCCAATCCACCCCGTGCTGGAGCGGTTGTTCAGATCCGCCGTCTCCCAGATGGAGGTCGAAACGAAGTGCGAGCGGTTCGGGTTCGGATAGCCGACACCCTGCACCACGCCGAGATTGCCTTCCTTGAACAGGCTGCCGAGGTAAGGCATGGAGCCGTTCAAGCCGACATGGTCACCGAGCGTGATGATCTCCTTCTCCTTCTTCGCAAGGCGGGGACGAGCCTTGTGATAGGCGTCATCGGCGAAAGGCACCAGCGTGTTCAAGCCGTCATTGCCACCGGCCAGCTGAAGTACGACGAGGATCGTACCATCCTTTCCGGTCACCGGCTGGGTTGCCAGATCGCGCGCCCCCATGTGCAGGTCGGCGAAGGTGCGTTCGACGAACATCGGCACCGTCCAGGTCGCCGAAGCGCCAAGCAAGGTCGAGCGGAGGAATTCGCGTCGAGTTTTCATCGGTTGAAATCGGTTTGATTTTGAAAGGTTCAGTCGAGTTGGTAGCGCGGGGTGCTCAGCATCAGGTGGCAGAGCTCGCCCGTCTCCTTGTTGGTGAAGATCGCCCCCTTCTTCGAGCGCGCGTATTCGACGAAGGCCTCGCGCTCCTTGCCGCTCAGCGGTGCTTGGAAGAAGCGGAAGACCAGCGCGTCCACCAGCTTCTCCGGATCCTCGCGCAGGGGACGTGGAGCGATCTTCTCGAAATCCGGGCCATCCCATCGCTGCGCGGCACGCTTGAGCGCATTGCCGACCCGCATCTCCCTGCGATCCATCTCCATCATCGCGTCATCGTTGTCCGCGACGGGGGAACTCTCCTGCGAGCCCTTCGTGATAAAGCCCGCGACGTTATAGCGGGAAAGCAGCGTGTTGGTATTGATCCATGCCTTGCCCCAATCCCAGCCCGCCACGTTGGGCGGCATGAAGAGCACCTGGCCGAGCTGCTGTTGCGCGGAAAGGATGTAGGCTTGGGGAGCATCCTTCAGCTCCAGCTCCTTCATCATCTGCACCAGATACTGGATCGGGCTCTTGATCTGGTTGTGCATCACGCTCTCCGCGTGGAAGGCCTTCGAAAGGAAAATCTCGCGCAAGAGCGGCTCGATCCGGAAGCCCGCGGCACGGAAGCTCTTCGCGAGCGCTTCGACGCCCTCCTTCGGCGGATTCTCCGCGACGAAGTATTCCCACAGCTTGGCCGGCACGCATGTTGCCGCGGCGTTCTGCTCGAAAATAAGGTCCACCACCCCGTCGCCATCGTAGCGGTCCTTCTTGCCGAAGATCGTCTTCTCGCCCCCGTCCCACTGGCGCTTGTTGTGAATCACCGTGCCGTTGACGCGGTTGATCTGGTAGCCGGTGAACGCGCGCGCCGCCTCCTTGATGTCCTGTTCGGAATAATTTCCTTCGCCGAGCGTGAAGAGTTCCATCACCTCGCGGGCGAAGTTCTCGTTCGGCTTCCCTTTCTTCGAGTTCTGCGTGTCGAGATACAGCATCATCGCCGGATCCTTCACGATCTCATGGGTGAGCTCCTTGAATGAGCCCGTGGCATGCTTCCGGAAGAGCTCATTCTGCATCATCAGCAGGACCGGCTGCTTCACCTTCTGGAAAGAGGTCGCGAAATGATCGTGCCAGAAGAGCACCATCTTTTCCCGCAGCGGAGCCCGGGTTTTCAGCATGCGCTTGAACCACCAGGCCTGCCCCTCGATGGAGTGCTGCCGCTCGGTGCGCTGCTGCTTCTGGCGAAATTCCCGGCGCGTGCGGTCCGCCTCCTCCGGAGACATGTCCCGGGTTGCCTGGCGCATTTCGCGGACCTGCATGGCGCGCTCCCGCATCCCGGCCGCCGCTTCTTCGCGGTTCGCCCACTCCGGCAGGGGAAAGGCATCCAAGGGCTCGTCCGGGACCAGCAGGCTTTCGACCGCCTTGCGGCGTCCGAGCGCGTGAAACGCGTTGATCTCATCGGGAGAACCCCCGAACCCGGCCCGGCGGAGCAGGTGCGCGGCTTCAAAGATCGTCCATTCGTCAGGTGCGGCTTGGAGCATGGCGGTAGGAGTCGCGTTGCGGAAGGAGTAACCGTCCTGTCGCGGCGTGGTTGCGCGGGCTCCGTCTCCTTCCCGAAAATTCCTTGCGAAGCCATCCTTAGCGCCTGCCTGAGAAAGCCGCTGCGATCCCTTCGGGATCGGATTCTCCTCACATGCCAGTCCGGGGGTATCGGCTTCGCCTCAACCCCCGGCTACTGTGGCTGCCTTCCCTTCGGGAAGGAACTCTCGCCCCCGCGCCAGCTTGGTTCTTCAAAAAGGGTCTATTTGCCCAATAAATACGCCAGCAGATCCTTCAACTCGTCGGGGTTGAGGCTGTTGATCAGCGCCGGTGGCATGGGGGAAACCGGTGACGGCTTCTTGTCCTTGATCTGGTTCCGCTCGATCTCGACCGTCTGGCTGAAGTCGAAGGGACTCGTGGCGACGATCCAGTGCTCGTCCTTTTCGTCGATCAGCTTGCCGGTGATCTGGGAGCCATCGGTCTTGGTGATGAGATCGAAGGCATATTGGTCGGAGACGACCTTGCTTGGGTCGAGGATTGCCTCCGCGAGGTCGCGGACATTGAAACGGCCGCCCAGCGCGCTGAGATCGGGGCCGGCAGCGCCGCCTTCGGCACCGAAGCGATGACATGCGACGCAGAGGCTGGCCTGGAACATCTTCTTGCCGTTCTCCTTGTCGCGACCGGTCAGCCCTTCATCGGAAAGCTTCACCACCTCATCGATCGTCCACTCACGACCGGGACCTTTCGCCTTCGGAAGATTGGCGAGGACGCTGGCAGGTGCCGCAGTATCGAGCTTGGCGATCCACTCGCGTTCTTCGGAGGTGGCCGTGGCGAGCGTTTCCTTCCGCAGGTCTTCGATGAATCCCCGGTAGCTGGCGCCACCGCTTTTGCCGGACAGCTTGCCGAACCACGCAAAGAAGCGCTTCCGCTCATCCTGGGTCCACGGCCCCTTCACGACCCGCAGACAATAGACATAGTGAATGACCTGCGCCGGAGGAAGGTTCGCGATCATGTCCTCCACCGTCTTGCCGTAGTCGGCATTCCGCTTCGCGAGCGTGAGCCAATCCGGCACGGGGGTCGGCCCGGCCGAATCCATCAGATCCAGCGTGCGCGCGACAATGCCAGGGGCCTGCAGATAGCTCAGCAAGCGGCAAAGCTCCCGATCAAGATCGGCATTGCCCGAGGGAAATGACGAATCGATCCGCGAGAGAATTTTCTCGCGTTCGTCGCCCGTCGGTTCGCCATGGCGGATGAACACAAGGCCGCAGGCACGGAGTGCATTGAGGCGTTGCCGGATGTCGAGCTTGCCGGGATCCAGCCTGCCCAACGCGGAGAGAATCCGCGCGCGATGCTCCGGGCCACCGGTCCGGGCAAGCGCCATCGAGCCACCGATGATGCGCCAAGGATCGTTCTCCGCATCCAGCTTCGCGGCAATCTCCCCGGCAGGTCCGGCCTCAAGCGAGACGCGCGCCTGGTAACGAGCCAGCCGGTCCGGCGATCCAAGTCCTTCCCACGCCGCGCCGCGGTCATCGAGCTCCAGCGGCTTGCTGGCGAAATTCACCGCTTCCACCTTTTCGCCCCCGGCATAGGTCACCCGCCACAAGGCGGAGTCCGTCCTGCGTCCACCGGTGAGGAAATACATCGCGCCATCCGTCCCGATCACGGCATCCGTGAGGGGCAGCCCGCTGCCCGCGACGAACTCCTCTCGCTGTGCCTTGTAGCCTTTCCCATCCGGGGTCAGGTGGATCGCATGGATCGTCGCGTAGGTCCAATCGAGCGAATAGATGGCCCGCTGGTATTTCGCGGGGAACTTCGCACCTTTGCCCGACACGACACCGGTCGGCGAACCGGGTCCGATATCGAGCTGCGACATCATACTATCCTCGTAGTACTCGGGCCACTTGCCGGTTCCATTGCGCCAGCCGAATTCCGATCCCGGCACGACGTGACAGATGCGGGTAGGACGATACCAGGGCATGCCGAAGTCCCACTCCATGTCCGAGTCGTACGTGAAAAGGTCGCCCTGTTCGTTGAAGGCGATATCGAATTCGTTCCGGTAACCCATCGAGAAAAGTTGCCAATGCGAGCCATCCGGCTTGAAGCGCGCCACGAATCCGCCCGGCGCCATCCGGTCGCGGGCATGACCGCGCGCATCGGGACGGCGCGGCAACAGCTGATCCTCACCCCATTTCGTGGAGACGAGCGATGAATCCATGCCTGGATAGTCCGTGTGATTCCCCGCCGCGAAATAGATCCACTGCCCATCCGGAGAAAGCGCAAGGCTATGCGGCCCGTGCTCGCCGCGGCCGTTGAAGGCCTTCATCAACTCCGGCTTGTCGGGCTCCCCATCGCCGTTGGTATCGGTCACCCGCCACACACCGCTCTGGTCCGAACCCTCGTTGACCGTGACGTAGAGCACCCCTTGGTGCCATAGCAACCCGTGCGCTCCCTGCAAGGGGATCTTCGTCGGTTCGGCCGAAGTGCTGCCACTGCCATCCGCTGCCGGAGTGACGCGATAGATCTTTCCATACTGATCGGAGCAAAGCAGGCGGCCCTTGTCATCCACGGTCACGGCAACCCACGAGCCCTGATCCTTCGGCACACGATAGAGGAGCTCCAAACGGAAGCCCGGCGCCACCTGATACTTCGAAGTGACATCCTCCGGCGAAGCCGGGCCGTGCCCCTCCGGGACAATCAGCGTGCCCCAAGGATCATCTCCCATCTTTCCCACCACCGCGGCCTTCGGCCAGCCGGCATCGGAGAAATCCGGGCTCTGCCAATGCTCCGGAGCTTCGGAGCTGCAGCGCCAGTTGCCATCCGACATCACATAGAGCTTCCGCCCGTCTTTCAGGGTCGCACGAAACCTCAGGGCCATCGCCGCGGCGCCATTCTCATTGCGACCCTCGACCGCGATCACATTGCGACCGCCCTGCTTGATGTGCGCGGCCACGTCATAGCCCCGGGGATTCGTCCAGTCCGCGGCAAACCCAAGATCTTTCCCGTTGATCCACACATGGTGCCAATCGTCGCAGGCCACCGTGATCGCCGCACTCGCCACATCTTGGGGCAACTCGAACTCACGCCGGAAAAACACCTTCTCGCCTTCACCCGGCTTCGCGCTCTTCCAGAGCCAGTGCGCGACGGGCTCATTCGCGAGCACCTCGGCGGCAAGCAGGGTGAACACGGCACACACTGCCGTCATGAATCGTCGCATATAGGGGTGATACGACCGCTCGGGCCCTTCGTTTTCAAGGCGAGTGACTTTCAAGGTGGGCAAAATCGCGGGCGAGCGCATTTCCCGCCGCTTTTCTCCGCCGGCTCCGCCGCTGCAAAAGGTGAGGCGGGCGGGGCACCCTCTTTCGTCACGACAATGTCAGCGAGGTGTTCTTTCCTGGAAGAGGCGGGAGCCGCTTCCTCTCGGGCCCCTCATGAAATATTCCCTCCAAGATGGTAGTTGCATCGATATCGCTTTTCTCAGGCGGAGGTTTCCCGAACTCGCGCGGTTGGAAAGGCGCCGCCTTGAGTGGAATGAAATTGGAACCACCTTGGCCTTCCTGACCCGGCGCGCAGGCACCCGCCAGCAGGCCCGTAGTGCCAACCGTTGGGCGAATTCCAAGACAGACGACGATTGGTCCGCGGCGAGGAACGCCCTTTACGCGCTTTTCTGTACCCGAAGCCCGGAACTCGCCGAAATACGCAAGTGGCTGAAGGACTCGCCGCCGATCACGACGCAGCTGCTGCTATCCACCCTGAGCCTCTGGCTCGCCGGCCATCTGGGAAAATCCGTGACCGTGACCACCCCCTTGGTGGCCGCCGTGCTGCTGGGAATCGCCCGGGACGGCATGGACAGATGGAGCGAGGCGATCGAAACCGGCAGGGACATGAAGATGCGTCCCCGGATGATTCCCCGTTCTCCCCGTGAAAGGCTCGTCACAATTTCTGCTCCACCAGCTTGAAGCGGGAGTCGAACAGGCCGCCGCTGTATTTCCGGCAGCACGCGTAGCAAGCCACCACGCGCGAGATCTTCTTCACCCGGCGGATCGTGCTGAAGCACTGCGGGCAGATGTAGGCGAAGTTCCGCTTCATCCGCTTCCGCTTGAAGGGAAGATTGTGGAACGGCTGCTCGTTCGGAATGCCGAGTTCGGCACAAGCCGCGCGCCATTCTTCACCATGCACCTCGATCCGCCGGCGACCCGCGCGTTCGTACGCGATCAAGTGGGCGAGTTCGTGGCGCAAGGTCCGCCACACTTCTTCCGGCGGCAGCTCCTTCAACTTCGGATTCAACTCGATCAAGCGATCCGGCCACCAGGCACGGCCCGCCGTCGTTTGCATCCGCGAGTTCCAGCCGACGCGGACTCTCCGGGCGAGTTCCGGCATTCCCATGGATGCGGCCGTTTCACGGCACCACTCCGTTAGCCCGCCGTCGCTCTTGTTGGAGCTGCTCCGATCGGATGACGGGGGAACCGCCCGGGATTTTCTTCCCCAAGCGAACTCCATCTGCCGGAACGACCACGCCATCCAAACGGCTAGTAGCAAGACCTTCGCCAACTGGCAATGCGCCAACCCAATTTCCCGCAGGAAATTTTTCCAAGCGGCGTTCCATCTAACACTTCATTCCATCGGGAAAGTTGAAAGTCTTGATCCTGGAAGCATCTCCCTTTTCCAAGGTCACCTGCGATTTCGGCACGGCGAAGTGCTTCGCAAGGAACTCCCGCAGCGCGACGTTGGCTTTCCCGTCCACCGGAGGCGCGGCGATTTTCACGCGAAGAACACGGCCTGCCCTCGGGTCATCTTCCCAGCCGACCACTTCGCTGGTCTTTGAATTCGGAACGGCCAGCACCCGGATCTGCATGCCGGAATGAAGATCAGGGATCGGTGATTTGAAAGCGGAAGAAGCGGGCGGACCCGGCATCGCTCCCCAGTGGCAGGTCCACCCACTCATCCTCATCCGCGTAGCGCAGCACGTTAGCCGGATCATCCCATAGATTCCAATCCAGCAGATCATCGCTGGTCTCCAGCAGATAGCCGCGATGGGCTTTCCGCAAATGGCGGATCCGCCGGCCTTCCTCGCCATGGAGAAGCGAGGCTTGCCACGGATCGCTGCCGGAAAGCGGGGGACTACCGCGGAGAAATTCCTCGTGGTTGGAGAGCCCGTCGCCATCGGGATCCGCAGCCCGTTCACCGGCCGGATCACCGCCCGTGAAATAGGTCGCCCGCCAGTCGGCATAGAGCATGCGACCCGGAAGCTCCGTCGTGATCCATGCGGTCACCAGATCGATCGCCGCCTGGTCAAGCACATGGCTGCCCAGCGGAGGCATCCTGGAAAACCCGTTGCCCGCTTGGATGCGCTGGAGCAGCACGGAGTGCTGCGTGTCACCCGGCACGATCAGACGGTCGAGAGGATCATCGCCCGGCCGCTCGGCGAATCCATTGACGAGCCCCGTCTGTTCCAAGGTGAGATGCGCTCGCGCGTCCCAAGTCGAGGGAGCGGCACCGCCGGGCTGGTGGCATTGCACACAATTCGCCGCGAGGTACGAGCGCACCCGGAATTCCAAGGTCGTCGCGTCATCGTCCGCCATGGCATGCGGAGGCGTGTAGGCCAGCGGGCTCCCCGGTCCGCTCAAATACCCGGCGGCCCGCAGGAGTTCGATCTGATTCCCCGTCTCCCCCATCAGCGTCGCCACGCGATTCATCTGGCGCGTGTTAAAGCTGAGCGCATGGCCTCCCGGAACGGTGTGGCAGAGCATGCAGCCAGCGCGCGAGGGAACCTCCCAGGTCTGGTTCCCCGTCACGCCATTCACCGTTACCGGCACGTCGAAGGAAACGCCCGCGTCCGGCACCAGGGTGGCCTCCGTGCCAGCCTCGTTCCAGCGATAGCTCACGCCATAGCTGCCGCTGGCGTTGCGCACGAGGAGACGCGTTTCCAAGCGCTTCTTCGTGGCGGGATTTCCGCGCTCGGTTTCCAGATCGAAATGCTTCACCCACAGCATTCCGGCCGGGAAGCCCCAGTTCCCATCGGCCGAGAAGTCCATGGTCCCTGTCGCTTCCGGAAGGGCGAACCATCGGCGCTTGATCGCGTGGTCGGACCAGAAAGGAACATTCGGTTCGTACGCAATCACTCCAGGATTCGGGGCGAGGGTCGCCAGATCGGCAAACACCCCGGTGGCGGAAAGCGTCGCCGGGAAGCCGGAGTTCGTCGCATCCTGCTGCACGAGCCGCTTGATCTTGCCCTCCGAATAGTCGGCGAAGAGCACATCGCCATTCGAAGGATCGGTGCCGATGCCCGCGATCCCCGCATCACCCGCAATGCGCAACACCGTGGCCGGCGCCGCCGTATTCCGCCGCAGCGACCAGATATTCCCGCTGCGGAAATCCGCGAAGACATACGAGCCCGTAAGCGAAGGAATGCGCGATCCGTGATAGACCACCCCGCCCGTCACGGAATTCCCGCTGAAATTCGCCGGAGCTGAGCCGCCGGAGTGGGGGTAGTCCCACACCGGCGGGACGTGCGTGAACCCCGCGGGTGGTGCCGTGATGTAAGTCGAAGGAGTGTTCGGCGTCTGCTGGAAGCCTTCGCGGAAGGCCCAGCCGTGGTTCTCGCCTTTCTTCACCAGCGTGACTTCTTCCCAAGTGTATTGGCCGACGTCTCCTACCCAGAGTTCACCGGTCTGAGAGTCGAAGGACATGCGCCACGGACTGCGGAACCCGACCGCCCAGAACTCCGTCCGCACCTTCGCGAGATCCGGAATCGCGCTGCCATTGAAGGTGCCATCCCACCCGGAGGCGGTGCGGTAAGGATTGTCCGCCGGAATCGAAAAGCGGGCGAGTCCGTTGTCCGTGGGGATCGACGCGTGCGGGTTCGGCTCGATGCCTGAGGTCTTGTCCACATCGATACGCAGGACGGCGGAGAACAGGTCCTTGTCGATGCGCTGCGAATTCAGGCGCTGGTTCATCTGGTCGCCCTCGTCGCCCATCGAAATGTAGAGGCAGCCGTCCGGCCCGAAATGAATGTCACCCGCGTTGTGGTTGAAGACCTCGTCCACCTGGTTGAGCAGGATCAACTCCGTGGAACTCTGAGCCACCGGATCGACGAGGATGGGATCGCCATTGCCATCCTTGTTCACCGTGAAGCGCGAGACACGATCGAAGTAGGGCGATCCCGGCGCGGTGTAGAACACGTAGAGGTAACCATTCGTCGCGAAGTCGGGATGGAAGGCGAAACTGAGAAGTCCAAGTTCGCCTTCGTTGGTGTCGTCGTAGGAAGCCTTCGCCGTGATATCGAGGAGCACCTTCCGCTGCGGCACGGCGGCGTGAATATCCGGCACATAGCTGATCCGCCCGCGGCGTTCGCCGATGAAAATCCGGTTCGTCTCCCCCGGAGCATGGCGGATGCACAGGGCGTCCTCGAAGGTCAGGCCGGGGAATGCGTCCACCGCCGTGATCGCTACCGGGGGTGGCTGGGAGGGAACCGCCAGCGAGGGAACAGGAAGACGGGTGCCGGTCTCAACATTCACCGTGACGACCGCGGCCGAAGAGAGATTCCCGAAGACATCCTCTACCGTATAAGAAAAGGTGTCGGCATTTCCTGCGCCCCCGTGAACGTAAAGGATCTTCCCATCGTCCCGCACGGTGGCGGTGCCTGCGGACGGGCTGGCGACGATCGCCACGCTTCCCGGATCGATGACCGGGCTGATGTCGTTTTGAAGAACATCCAGCAGCACCGCTCCGCCCGGATGAATCGTCGCGACATCGGCAACGGCGACGGGTGGATCGAAGCCGTCGCCTTCCGTCCCTGCTTCCGCCAGCGCACTGATCGCCGTCGGAGACAGCGGCTGGTTGTAGAGTCGCATGGCATGGAAGGAGGCATTCGCCGTCGAGTCCGCCGTGAAGTGGGACCGCCCCAAAATGAAGCTCGCCTGGGTCAGTCCGGCCAGTGTCGCGATCGTCCGGCCACCGGTGTCGAATCCGGCCATCGCCGCGCCATCGCGATACCAATCGATCCTCCCGCCATTTGCCGAGCTCCATACGATCACGTAGTGGTGCAAGGTGTCCGCGGTGGTGGCCACGTTCGTGGTGACGTTCGCCAGCGGCTTCAATCCGATGTACGGCTGATTGCCATTCGACGCCGTGCTGAAGGCGAGGCGCAGGATATTGTCCGCCGGATTGTCCGTGCCCGGCCCGATCTCGAAGACCCGGCCGTAATTCTGGAAGGTGTGCGGAGTCGCCCATATCTCCAGCGTGACCTCGGAGAGTCCATCGAAGACGACATCCGGGATGCGGACATAGTCGGCCTGACTGCGCGTTCCGCCGTCCAGACGGAGCGCACTGCCGGTGAAGCTGTGTCCCCCACCGCCCGCGAGCACCACGATTTCAGCGTCCTGACTGCCGATGCTGTCCTCGATAAGGGTCCCCGAGGTCTCATCGAAGCGCCACTCGTGGATCAATCCGGCACGCGCCGGTCCGGCAAGGACGAGGAGCGGAAGCAGCGCGAGAAGCTTCATGGCACCAATGAAGCGTCACCGTTCCTCGACCCGCAAGCGGAAGAAGCGCGCGGCATCGGCCGGACGGGAAACACATCGCGGAGAGAGAATTCCATGCGGTGTCCGGGGGGGAGAAGAGCCGTGCAGGTGATCTACCCGAGGGCTCCTTGGTGCGCCCTCCGCATTCAGGGTTTCGCCACGTCGCGGACGCCTTTGAGTTCGAGGCGTTTGGTCGCACCGCTTTCGGTGATCACTTGCAGCACCCGCTTCTCGCCGGGGTGCGGCCAGATCCCGGAGGAAATCGTGTGCCATTTCCCGTCCCGCTCGAAGCTCGCCTTCATCCCTGCCGTTTGGTTTTCGCCTACCGGAGGATCCTTGATCAGCTCGGTCTCACCCGGCTTGAAGTCGAAGGGCTTGCCTTCCAGCTCGATCTTCACTGCGACGGAACTGAGGTTCAGAACCTTGAACGATCCGGGCGGAAACGCCTTGGCGCTCGAATCCACGAGCACAACCTTTGATTTCGTGGCCTTGGCTTCATCCGGAAGAAACACCAGGATGTAGGATCCCGGTTTTGTAGGAAGATCGCATTGGCCGATGACATCCTCATCGACCTTCGCGCTGGCGGGATCGGCCTTTGCGGTGAAAACGACCGGACCTCCCTTCGTCTCGAGCAGGTCATACTCGTGATTGAGGAAAGACTTGGGATGGAGGACGCCCGCGCTGGTCTTGCCATCGGCGCTGTGGATGTGAATCTCGGGCGGGGCGTTGAATTGCAGGGAAAGCCCGCGGACGCGGTATTCCTCGGGAGCGGCCGCGGCAGGCGATGCAAAGGAAGCAACGGCCGCGAGGATCGCAATGGCGAAGGAGATTTTCATGGGTTTGACTGGGGTTGGAAAAGAAAGACGCCGCGTCCCATCAGGAACGCGGCGTCGGAAGAATTTCAGTAGGTGACTGCGACGTCCCTGATGCCTCTTAGCTCGACTTGCTTCGTGCCGGGATTCTCGAAGAGAACCTGAAGCACCCGCTTGTCGCCCGGGTGGGGCCAGATACCGGACCCGATCTTTTGCCACTGGCTTCCGGCTTGGGAAAAGGCCCGCATGCCCGAACTCTGGTTTTCACCAACCGGCGGATCCTCGATGAGTTTCATCTCCCCGCTCTTGAACTCGAAGGTCTCCTTCTCAAGCTGGATCCTCACGGTCACCGGGCTGAGGTTCATCACCTTGAATGATCCGCGCGGGAAGGCGCTGGTGCTGTCATCCACGACGAGGATGCGGAACATCGGCGCTCCGGGAGCCCCCGTCCCGGGAAGGAACATGAAGATGCCGTTCTTGAATTTGTCCGGAAGTGTCGCCTTCGCCAGGATGTTCGCGGGATCCTTGATGCTGGCGGGATCGGAACTCTTCGTGCAAACCACGTTCTTTCCCCGGATCGGCAGGAGACTAAATTCGTGGTTCAGGTAACCTTTCACATCCAGCTTCGCGCCCACGATTCCCGGAGGAGCCGCCGCGTCATGGACGTAAATATCCGTCGGAGGAGCGGCGAGCTGGAAGGCCAGACCGCGGACACGGATCCCTTGGTCCGATGCGGACGGAGGGGCGCCGGGAACGGGTGTGGGGGCCGGGGGCGGTTGCTGGGCGTGGGCGGCAGAGCCTGCGATCAGCGCCAGCGCGAAAAACGCGAGTTTGCAGATTTTCATCGAGTGGTTCAGGCGGGCAAGATCACACCTCTTCGGGAGAAAGCCAGCGGAAGGATGTAATATTGAAGCGACGGCCGAAACGCTTGTTGGCCTCTTGCTGGAGCTGCGCCGGCTTCACCTCGGGAGCATCGGCAGAGTCGAGATACTCGGGGCTGCGTTGCACGATCGCTTCACACCATGCCTTTGCCATCACTTCGCCTTCAGGATTGCGGGATTCGCCGTAGGCACGCACCCGGAAGGTATCTCCGCGCACCGTGATCACCGGTGCCAGCGCCATCAGCAGGTCGCCCTGGGTAAGGATCGATGGAGCACCTTCACCGGAGTAACCGGCACGGGCCTCGGTGTTCGCGATCCCGTTGAGCGCAGTGGTACTGGTCGGCGCGGCACTCCGCAGATCCTTCGAGTCCTCGGCGTGCATGTCGTTGTTGATCCCGGAATCCAGGATCGCCCTTTGAAGCAGGCCTTCATTGACGTGCAGCGCGGTGGCGTTCCCAAGGTGGCGGTTCACGAACTCGCCCAGTGTCAACGAAGGTGCACTGTCCTGCTCACCGCGGGCGCGGATCTGTTTCACGATGTTCGTGGCCAGCGTTTCGATCTGGGTGTCATCCAAGGCACGGAAGCCAGCCCAGCGCGCTTGTCCCGCGACACCAATCGAGCTCTGGGAATTGTTGCTCAGCGGATCGCCGGCGATCGGCAGGGTCGCACGCGGGAAACCCGTCTTCCCGTTGGGCGACTTGTCGGTGTTGTTCCAGCCGAGCAGCTCGGAATCACGCAGTGAGGAGAGCATGGCCTTCCACGCTTCCACGGAGTCGGAGTTCACGTTGAAGGGACCTTCGATCGCTTGGACACTAGCCATCTTGCGGCTGAGATCGGTTTCATTGAGGCCATCGAGCTCGCTCGCCTGGTCCTGAGCCGAGCCCGTGCCAGTCAGCATCGGGATGAAGCGCGTGTTCAGCAGTCTCTTCTCACCCTTGAGGAACTCGGCGAGCAGCGTGCTCCGGGTGGAACCGGAAACGAGCGGGTTGCTGAAGTTCGCGATCGTCGAGAAGTAGGTGCTATCCCACAGCGCGTCGTTGAGCAGATAAGAATGGTCCAGCATCAGGCCCGTGCCGATCAGGGCATTCTTGCTCACCGCTCCGCTCGGGATCAGCGGGTGGGCACGCGAGTTGCCGAAGGCGTGCGTCACGCGGGGCAGATTCGCGCTTGCCGTGAGGTTCGCGGGAATTAGATCGCCAAGGCTGGTCGCCGGGATCAGCGGAACGCGGAACATGGGGACGTTCGTCACCCCGCGGGTCGAGAAGGAACTCGCGCCGTAGAATCCACGGTTGGTGCCCGGATCAAGCTCGATGCCATTCGGGAAGCTCGCGAAGTCGGTCACCTCGGTGAGGCTCATGTCGTAGGTGTCGAGCGCATTGCCCACCTTGGCGGAGTTCTGGTCCGCCCCTTCGACCGCCGGGTGGTTGTGCAGCCAGGGCATGGACGAATCCATCGGGTCCGTCGTCGTCTTCGCTCCCATCGAAAGGATGGCGAAGGGGGTCTTGCCGCTCGCCGTCCTGTCGGCAGGCTTCTGCAGGATGTCGCCGATCTTGAAGGTGCGGCTGATGATCGGGTTGGTCGGATTGTTGCTCAACTCACCCGTCGGATTCGAGAAGCGGAATTGGTAAGTGCGCAGGATGTCGCGCGAGTTGTCGGGGTTCCCATAGTCGGAAACCGAACCGGCGAGGAGATCCACGCGGAAGTCCGGGCGGTTGGCCACGTTCAAAGCGCGGCCGGGCTTCGCTTGCACCGTGAAGGTATCGTTCAGCTTGATGCCGAGCCAGCCGGCATTCATGTTGTTGGCAATTTCGAAGTCATATCGTGTCGACTGCGGGCGACCGTTGCCGTAGCTCAGGTGGTCGGTTTGAAGGCCGGCACGGGGATCCCATCCGGGAACGGTTTCGATCCCGAAGGTCTGGCCGGTGCGGCCGTCCTTGTTGCCGAAGTCGTTGCCAGCGTTCCAGTCGAAGAAACAGCGCACGGTGTAACCACCGGCGGTCTCCTTACCCCAGGTCCAGTCGGACTCGACCCACGGCGAAAACACCTTCACCTCGCCCGGTGCCAGGGTGATCGCCTTGCCGGGAGCAGTTCCCGACATTTCGCGGAGGAAGAGCGTGAAGTAACGACGGGCATTCGTGTTGCGTTCGTTCGCGATCTGGAAGCGCGCCAGGCCGTGGAAATCACCCGAAGCGAACTCGGGCCGAAGCCAGTCGGCGTTCTTCTTCATCCCGAAGAGCACCGGCGGGTCCCACACGCGGACGCGGAGTTTCTGGAGGTTGAGCGCAACGTCGTACGGGTTGTAAAGGGTCACTACCGGGTCATAGACGAGGTGAGGCACGCCGTACTGATCGTTGCCCTTCGGATTGCCCTTCTCGTTGTAGAACGAGACCCGATCGCCGATGTGCGAGTAGTGCGACACCATCGAGAACATGATCTGCAGCTTCGCCACCACCGGAAGCAGTCGCTCGGTCGTGGGTGAAGCCATGATCCCCGTCGCCGCCGGGCGCAGATCGGTCGTGTTCAGGGACATCTGCGGGTTTCCGGTCGAGGTTCCCGAGACGCGGCGATTCAGCTGATAGTGGCTGCGCAGATAATCCCAGCGCGGAGCTCCGTCAGTCGCGGTGAAGTAAACGGTCGGCTTGTCGTTGACGTTCGCCGAGACGCTCGACGATTCGAAGACGGTCGTAAGGTCCGTCTTCAGGCCGCCATTGGCCGTATCGGTCAGGAGACCGACCGTGTAGGGAGAGACATCCGCCTGATACTTGAGGATTTCTTTCCCCGAACCTTTTCCGGCATTGAGCTCGGCGGCGATCACCGCGCTATCCAGCGACACGATTTTCGCCGGGTCGCCCATTTTGTCAGGAGCAAGAGATTCCACGATGTCCTCCGGACGGGCCCGGCCGGGAGCTTGGCGCTGCGCGATCTTCTTGCCGTTGGTGTCCGGCTCTTCTTCTCGAAGCTGGATCGGAGCTTTCAGGCTCTCGTCCATCACGGCCCATGCAAACGCTCCTTTGCGGGTCTCGGAAAATTCCACCGGCACCCTGGCTCCCTTCAGGCCCGGGCCAAGGTTGCTGGAACCGGCAGGGGTCCCCACCGTTTCCGGATTGATCAGCCAAATCGGGTCCTCCAAGGAGGAGGAGGCCGCCGTGACCGATTCCACCTGGTTCTGATCCTTGCTGGAAACAAGCCAACGGCGGAATTTCTGCTGCTTGTCGGAATAATTCGGGCCGGACGTGCCGGGTTCCCAGTGCCAGCTATCCCATGCTCCCAGCATGTTAGGCTCCGCGGCGGCCGGCTTGATCGAGCTGGCGCGGGCGGAAATCCGCTGATCCGGCCCCATCGAAGTCTGGAGTTCGCCAATCGCCAGCATCAGCGCCATCCTGGCGTTCGCCTCGGCCTCGGCGCGGGCCTCTCCAGCACCGCTCGAGCGCAAGGAAAGGGCGGACAATGTCAAAAGACCCACGGCCAGCACGGTCAAAAGGACCATGAGGGAAAGCGAGATCACCAAGGCGAAGCCGCGGCGGCGGGTCAGCCGACGGGGGCGATTGGAACGATAGGGTTTCATCACAGAAGAATCGTGTACCTACTTTGAGTATACATCAAACGAGTTTTTTGTCAGCCGCCTTGGGGACGGAATGAGCCTCTGGCTTGAAGGGGGTTCGCCCTGAGGCATCTCTTGAATTTCGTGAAAGACCTTACCATGTAATTTCGTCGACGCTTGTATCCATAGGGTTTTCGTTAGTATGATTGCGCCAAAAGTAATCGGAAAAATCCGGGCATAAACCCAACTTGAGTCTCTTCCAAGGAAAGCAAGCTACCGCTTTTCCTGAACGCACGGATCCCCAGTCATGCGCGAAAGCCGCGCAAAACCGGGAAGTCAAGCCTAGGAAACCCATCCGGCAGGCCGATTTGGCGGCCCATGACACGACACACAACCACGGCACTTTCCCTCATTTAACGTCGTTAAAAGCACCTAACAAATCACACCGCGAGACCCAGCCACGGGAGAAATTCCTTGCATCTTTTTACCTTTGAACCCTGTCCCTCGGGTATCCACGCCCAGCGCATGCCCTCCTGGGATCTGCGGCCAGTCCGGAGGCTGGTCGTCGCAAATGACAAAACGAGCGATCCTCCATGCAGCCTGAAATTCGCGGATTGTTCTACCTGTCAACCGCCTTTGATATGATCAATTCACCAGGGATTTTGATAGAAATTTGCTGGACGGGGTTTTCCCAGCCAAACGTGGACTACATCATAAACCTCCCCGCTCCGAACGGCTCCCAGTGCATGACTTGGATTTTTTTACGCCACTTCCTTGGGAGGGCCACTTCCTTGGGAGGAGATCCTGAACTCCCGAAATCGACAAAAAAAACAGCCGGAGGCACCCATAGCCTCCGGCTGTCAGTTCGAACCCAAGGAAAGGGGTCAGGGCGTGGTCAGCTCAACCTTGTAGAAGGCCTTGCCAACCGGAGCCGTGGTATCCGTGTAGGTCGCCGTCGCGCCGGTGGCGGTGATCGTGCCTCCCAACTGCGTCCACGTGCCCAGATTGACCGAGCGCGAGACCGTGAAGGTCAGGCCGTCCTGCGCGGGCCAGGTAAGGGTCACCCCCGTGCCTGGGACCACGTTGCTCTCCGTCGCGATGAAACGCTCGCCGCCATTGTTGGGATTTAAGCCAAGCAAGTACTCGGTGCGGTTGTTGGTTCCATCACCATCGGCATCTCCCGTCCCGGTCTGGGCGGCGATGTTGCCGAAGTTCGCGATTTCCCAGTCATCATCCAGGCCGTCCGCATCGGAATCTGCCGTTACCGCGCCGAAGCTCACTGCGGTGAAGCTTTCGAGGATTGCGGTCTTGTGCGTTCCGCCGCTGGCGCCATCGAGGACAAAGACGCCGCCCTCGAGGGTGGCGAGGCCGTCCAGGAAGGTCGGCTGGGCCGTCGGGGTGCAGATGGAGCCGTTGCAGCTCATCGACCATACGCCGCCGATGCGTTCGATGACCACCGTCATGTCGCGGGCCGCGAGGCCGGCCGAATTGTTGGCACCGAAGAACGCGTTGGCGTCATTCGTTCCGTTGGTGTTGACCCCGAGTGCGGCGTTGTTGCCACCGATCTTGGCGGCACGGGTCATGGCCGTGCTGCTGGTCCCGACGTAGGCACCGATTTGATCGAAGCCACCCAGTACCGGCAGGTCGATGTAGTGGGCACGGATGCGGAAGTCCTGGGTGCCGGTGAAACCGAGCGAGGACAATGGAATGCCGATGGCCTCCTGTTCCGCCATGTTGACTTGGCCGTTGATGTCCGAAGTGGACGTGGTCAACGCGAGGCTTCCCGCCGTGGTGTCCAGATCAAGATTCGGATCGATGGCCGCGATGGCCGTGCCGGTTCCGCCCAAACGGGTGGTGAAGGGTGTCGCCGTCCCGTCCTTGTCCTGTAGCCCGGATCCGGCGGCAGTCATGCCATGGAAGACATGCTGGTCTGCCTGGCCGTCGCCGTTGATGTCGGTCGGGGTGGATGTGGCGTTCGTCGGATCGGAGGTGGCCTGGTATTCCGCCAGGTTGTTGGATCCGTCGCTGTCCGAGTCGGCGGTTCCGCTTTGGGTGGCGAGGTTGGTCGCACTGAACAAAGTGGTTTCCCAAAGATCCGGCAGACTGTCGTTATCTGCGTCACCATCCGGAACTCCCGGGGAGAGCGGGTTGAGCGGATCGGATTTCCCCGTGAATTCGGCGAGCGAATCGAAAAGGTCGCCGTCGTCGTCTCCCGTCCCGTTGTCCTGAAGGCCGAGGAAGTAAGAGTTCTCCCACGCGTCGGACATCCCGTCGCTATCGGTGTCCGGGAAGGAGGTATAGAGCGAGGGGTCGGTGCCCGCCGCAAGCTCCTCGCTGTTGAAGGCAAAGTCCCCGTCCGGATCGGTGTTGCCGTCTTCATCCAGATCGCCGAAGTAACCGATTTCCCACGCGTCCGGCAGGCCGTCGGCGTCGGAGTCGTTCGGGCTGGACGAGGAATCGGCCGGGTTTGAACCAGCGATCATTTCTTCCACATTGCTGCTGAAGTCGTTGTCGAAGTCGCCGCCCGGAAGCTGGGTCGTCGCGTTCCCGAAGTAGAACTTCTCGAATGCATCCGGCATCTTGTCGCCATCGGTGTCGGCCTGCGCGGCATTGTCCGGTCCTTGCTCGTGGAGGCCTTGCAAGGCCCATGGTGGCAAGGCACCGTCCCACAGACGGAACTCGTCGTAGGTCGCATTGGCGGTATTGTCGTTCCAAGGCGAGAAGCCAAGCGCGTTGATCGTGTCGTTCATGAACGCGAGGCTGTTGGCGACCGTCGCCGAGCCCCGGGCCACCCCGAGTTCGAGGTTCGTGACCCCGTCATACTCGGGAGCCGAATACCATTTCACCACCGAACTGCCAGGCGTAGGCGAAGGCTCGATCGTCATGACGATGTGATACTTCGTCGCCAGGGCATAGGAATTCGTATTGTCGGAGAGAAGCCCGTTCGGATCAACCCACTGGACCCGGTCGGTAGAGGCACCGGTGCCGACGGACCAGCTCATGTAGAGGTTTTCCGTGGTGCTGTTGTGGAAGTCCCAGACACGGGAGTAGTTCTGGATCGAATGCACGGTTGCCCACGTCTCGATGGTGCACGGGGTATTGCGGGCCGGCAGCAGTTGACTGCCGAGCTTGACCCATTGCGAGTCGGCCTTGACACCGCCGGCGAGCGTCACCGAGGTCGCGTCCTGCGTGACCACGTTGGTGTTGCTGGCCGTGCCGTTCTGGATCGTTGCATGGCTGGTGCCGATGGAGTCATTCAGGTTGCCGGTAAAGCTCCAGCGGTGCGTTCCCTGGGCAACGACCGGAGAGAACGACGAATCCACGGGATTCGAACGGTAGGCATATTCCTTCGCGTCCGTGAAGAGGTCGCCATCGGAATCCACCGTGCCGTCCTTGGCCGTGACGTTGGTGAAATACAGGATCTCCCAACCGTCACCAAGGCCGTCGGCATCGGTGTCGGAAAAACTCGCGGCGCTCGCGGGAGCCGTGCCGTTGGTGAATTCCAACAGGTTGGAATCGAAGTCGCCGTCGAAGTCGTCCGCTCCGGTCTGCGCCGCGGCGCTGCCGAAGTGCGTGACTTCCCAGCTGTCGAGCAGGCCGTCGTTGTCGGTGTTCTTCGGATCGGAAGCGGCGTTGTTCGCCGCGGTTGAGGCGAGGAATTCCTCGTAGTTCGTGGAGAAGTCGCCGTCGAGGTTGCCATCCGCACCGTTGACCCCGGTGGCATCGTTCGGATTGAGCCCGTTGGCCGTCTCATAGGCATCGGTCATCCCGTCGCCATCGGTGTCAACGGACACGACTTGAACGGTGATCGCGCTGCCGGTGTCGGCAAAGGTGTAGCTGTAGCCGACGCGCGGATTGAGCACCGAGAGCCCGCCGATGCCTCCCGTGAAGGAGGTGGTGTACTGGAACAGCGTGTAGGTTCCAGCCGTCGCTGGGTTGGTCGTTCCCGTGTCGTAGAGGTTGATCCCCACGGTGCCGAGCGAAAGGCCGCCCGCATTGCTTACGACGATCTTGTCGCTGAGCGTGGTGCCACCGGTTTCGAAGGTCGCCGTGGCGCCGTTTGGCAGGGACAAGGAGGGAACCGTAAGGGTGCCGACCGCTGCCGCCGGATCAGCCACCACGATGCCGGCCGTGCCAGCGACGTTGACGGCAGCTCCATAGGTCCCGCCAAGGGCGAGCTTGCCGCCATTGACCGCGATCGGTCCGGTGAAGGTGTTCGTGCCTGCTAGAGTCGTGACTCCCGTGCCGGTGAAGGCCAGGCCGCCGCTCGTATTCGCCACGAGCGTGGCCGCGCCGCTGAGGGCACCGGTATTTCCGGCACCGCCGCCCACGAGGGCGAAGGTCGGCGCGCTGGTGTAATTGATCCCGGGGTTGGTGATCTGGATGCCGGTGAGATTGCCGCCGGCATCAATGGAGGCGAGCGCGGTTGCACCCGTGCCGCCACCGCCGGTGATCGTCACCAGAGGAGGATAAAGGTAGCCGCCGCCGCTGACGGTCAGGCCGGTCGCGCTCACACCGTTTCCAGCCGGAGCCAGAAGCGGTTCGGCGAAGGTGATGTTGTTGCCGTTGTTGTCGATCGTGCCGCCGCCGCTGTAGACGAAGGCCTCGGTATTCGCCAAAGCGGCGAAGAAGTTCGCATTGGCGGCCAGCGCTTTGAGCGTTCCGCCGTTGAAGCTGAATTGATAGACGGCTCCCGCCGAGGAAGCACCCTTGGTCACGCCGAAGGTGCTGAGCGTTCCGCCGAGCAGGTTGAGATTGCCTGCGAGCCCACTCGCGTTCCCGCCGAACTGCATCGTCCCGCTGTTCGCCCCGCCGTTGGTAGCGAGGGTCAAAGCCGCGCTGCCCGTCACGTTCAAGGTTCCCGTCCCGTTCTCCCCGAGGAAGATGCCGGTATTCGTGCCAGCGGCGACGTTGAAGGTCCCGCCGGTCAGATTCACCACGCCGATCGAACCATTGCCGCCCGCCCCGATGGTCATGCGGTTGGCATTCACGCTGATCGAGCCCCCGTTCTGGGTGAGGAGGGCGCGGTCGAAATTCGCGCCGACGACCAGCCAGCTGCCCGAGGTGACGGTGCCGCCGTCCAGCGTGAAGCCCGCGTGGGCTGGAGTTGCGGTCGCGCTGCCATTGCCAACCTTCAACTGCTCGGTGACGGCGAGCGTGCCGCTGGTCATCTTGACAAAGCCGCGGCCATTGTTGCCACCGCCAATCGCGAAGCCGGGATTGTTCGTCCGGGCGGCGGTCAGGGTGCCACCGCTGATTTCCAGGATGCCATTGTTTGCGGCGTTGCCGGTATTGCCGACATTCACCGAACCGTAGTTGGTGCCGCCGACATGGACCGAGCCTCCCGTTGGAATAACGATTTTGCCGTTCTCAATCGCGAAGTTGTCGATGCCCGTTCCCGTGCTGCCCGTGAGGGTCAGCGTTCCGGTACCGCGCTTGACGAAGCCGCTCCGTGCCCCGGCACCGTTTTGGAAAGTTCCCGCGAACGTCTGGTTCAGGGGCGAGTTGAGGAAGAACCATTTGATGGCCGTACCGCCGCACTCCACCACACCGGATCCGGTGAGACCACCGACGAAGAGGTCACCCGAAAATTGGACCTTGCCCGCTTGGACATCGAGGGTGCCGTTGATCGTGTGGCTGTTCGTGGTGTTGTTGAACCACACGTTGCCCGTGCCGGTTTTGGTGAGGCCCGCACCGGATCCCATCGTGCCCGCGCTGGCCACGGGGTTCAAAAGCGTCAGGGTGTTTGCAGTCGGGTTGTGCCACGTCTGGTTCGCGGAAAGCGTAACGGTCACCGCGGTGGTGCCCCCAATCGTGACAGCTCCCGCCGAAGGATCAACGGTGAGGCCGCCGGCGCCGACGGTCAGGATCCGGGCCGCGCCCGCTGCGTCGATCAACGTGGTCCCCGTGTTGTTGAACACGAGTGAATTCACCGACTGTGCGGCGTTCAAGGTGGCGGTGGTGGTACCATCGACCGTATCAATGTTGAAAATGGCATCATCCGTCGCGGCAGGCGCGGCCGCCGGATCGGGAGTCGTGGCACTGGCCACGGTGGACCAGTTTGCAGCGGATTCCCAAGTCGCGCTGACACCGTCCCAATAAATGGGAGCGGCATAGGCGGATGGGATCGATGAGGCGAGGACGCATCCGAGACCGAATGCGGTCTCAAGCAGGTTTCGGCGGGTATTATTGGGGTTCACGGACTGTGGGTTCTTGGATGTGGGGAGTTGCCCAAAAACGGCAAGTTCCACCGGGGGATGGGTCAAGAGACGGGCCCACGCCACGGGCGGGCGGGCTTGGGATGTGGGTACAATCCCGTCGAAGAGAGTTCCTCCGGCGTTGCTTGGGTTCGGGGTTTTTTCTGGGTTAGGAATCGTCCCAAGCGCTTCGTCCGCTTTTGATCCACGGGTCAAATGGAAGCAGAAAAAGGCCGGGGTAGATTCACAGCCATGGTAAATCGCCTCAACCCAAGATCTTGTATTTACACCCTCCTATTTTGTATGTTTCCGTCAGTTCCCACATTAACCAAAATAAGTAAAAATTCTATTATCTGTTTAACGTCAATACATTCTACCCACAAATGAAGAAGCCCGAAAATGCGCTTCTAAATGAGTTTTATTTTTTTCCATGTAAAAATACGACACCATTCGCCGACCTCAGCGTCGTAAAACTACCAGCAATTGACGCCTTCTCCCTTCTGAAAAACAGAAAGGCTGGGCCTGCCGAGGAGCGAACGCGGGGTTTATTTCCGATTTCACCACCAAGTGCGGGGCATCGGCGGCAGATGCATCATCCGCAGCTGCAAATCCGGCTTTGCCTGCCTTGGATCCCCTCCTAACATCCCGGCGGTGGAAGAAGCCCGGGATGAAGAGCTGCGCGAGCCCACACGGCGGGAATGGACGGGCTATTGGTGCATGATCGTCCAACAGACGCAAAATGCCTTCAACGACAAGGTCGCCCAATTCCTGCTGATCCCCTTGGGCGGATGGCTGATGGGGACCCATTCGAAAGTCGAGCTGGCGGCCGGACTCATGATCTCACTGCCCTTCGTGCTGTTCGCTCCCTTTGCGGGCTGGATGAGCGACCGCTTTCCAAAGAGGAACGTGATGGTGGGTTCCGCTGTGGTCCAAGTGGCCATCCTCGCAGCGCTCTGTGGAGCGATTGCCATGAAAAACTTCAGCCTGGCGCTCGCGGGCTTCTTTGTGCTCGCGGTGCAGGCCGCTTTCATCAGCCCGGCAAAGCTCGGACTCATCAAGGAACTCGTCGGCTCCCGCCATCTGGGCTTCGCCAGCGGAGTCCAACAAATGACCGCGATGCTGGCCCTCCTCGCCGGGCAGATCCTTGCGGGCTTTCTTTTCGACCAGCGCCTGGACCGGGTCAATGACGGGTGGCAGGCCGCTTACGGCCCCTTGCTGGTTCTCACCATGCTCGCCGTCCCCGCGATCGGGCTGGCGTGGCTGATCCCGAAGACCCCGACTGGCACGGCGGAACCTCTGGGAGCGGGACTCGCCGTGCACCACTTTCATCAGCTCGCAAACCTGTGGCGTGACCGGACCCTGCGGCGGACTTCATTCGGCATCTCGTTTTTCTGGGGCTTCGCCGGATTCATCAATCTCTGGTCGATCACTGTTGCCAAGGAGTTGACCGGTGGCGGCGGAGGATTCGGCAGCATGTCCTCGAAGTTCATGGTCGCCGCTTCACTCGGAATGACAGGCGGCTTCGGCATCGCCTCGCTGCTGATGAAGCGGCGGATCGAGCTCGGGTGGGTGCCGGTGGCCGGAGTGGCCATGACCGTGTGCACCCTCTTGCTCGCCTTGCCCCACCCGGCTGGCACTCCGTTCCTTGTACTGCTGGCGCTGACTGCATTCTTCGCGGCGATCTTCCTCACGCCGCTGAATGCCTTCCTCCAAGACCGCTGTCCTCCCGGGAAACGCGGCGAGCTGCTTGCCGCAGCCAATCTCCAGGACTGCATGGCGGGCGTGCTCGCCGTCGGGGCGCTTTTCCTCCTCAGCACGGCGCGCACCGCCTTCGGCAATCCATGGTGGATGGGGATGCAAACCCAGCTCCTGTTTGCCGCGATCGCCTGCGGGTTGATCACGATCTTCATCGCGCGGCTGATCCCGGCGGATCTCGTCCGCGTCATCGGCCTGACGCTGCTGCGGCTTTTCTACCGCGTCCGCACCGCGGGGGAAGTGAACTTCCCGGCGAAGGGCGGCGTGCTCCTGCTGCCGAACCACATCACCTGGGCGGATGCCTTCTTCCTCACCGCCGCCTGCCCGCGGCCAGTCCGCTTCGTGATGGAGCAAGGCTTCATGGGCACCAGCGCGATCCGGATTTTTTGCCAGCTCTTCGACACGGTGCCGATCTCCTCCGCAAAGCCCCGTGAAGCCCTGCGCGCCTCGGCCGAAGCGCTGAAAGAGGGCCATGTCGTGTGCATCTTTCCCGAAGGCCAGCTTACCCGCACCGGCACCCTGAGAGAACTCAAGCGCGGCTTCGAGATCATCGCCCGCCAAGCCGGGTGTCCGATGGTGCCCGCATGGACCGATGGCGCGTGGGGCTCGATCTTTTCCTTCGAGCGCAACCGCTTCTTCAAGAAAACGCCACGCCGCCTGCGCTACGGGATCACCGTCGGCTTCGGCAAACCGATCCCGCCGGAAGGTGCCGACCTCGGCCGGATCCGCCACGGCATGCTGGAAGCCTCCGCGTCGGCGCTCGACGTGCGAGTCGGCATGTTCCGCGGCACCGATCGCGCGGCGCGGGCCAACGGCATGCAACTCGCGCAAGTGAACGCCCTGCCCCGCGGCGGAGACTTCGGCGTGCTGGAGGGCGATCCCCTGCCCGGCTCGCTGCCGGGCTTGGCCCAGTTCGCGAAATTATACCACGCCATCCCGCGCGAATCCTTCACGGCCGATGCCTCCTCCGATCTTCATTGGCTGGGAGGCGATATCCTGAGGGCGCAAATCGAAAAATACGCCCCTTCCAAGGCGATGGGCATCTTCTTCGACTTCAGCCACCGCGCTGGCGAACCACTCGACCGCGCCGATTGGCTCCACTGCCCCTGCCTTGCGATCGATGGCGTCATTGTCGCCATGTCCATGCCCGACCCACCCCAATCCCATGCCGGGAGCAAACCGCAGGCAGGGAGGAAACCGGGAGCGCTGGGAATCCTGCTGCCCGGATTCTCGGTGGAGGAAGGAGAGGACGGCACCATCATCCGCGGAGCCGCAGCCCCGGAAGGCCTCAAGTTGCCAGCAGGCTACCGCCTGGATGAAGAGGGCTTCGTGGTGAGAACCGCATGAGCGAAAGGAAGCCGCAGGGAATTCTCCCCTGCTTCCGAATTTCTCTCCGAAAATCGGGTTGCCAAGCTCGCAGGCTGTCCCTAGGGTGCGCGCCCTTCCGCGAAGGGCAGGTGTCAGAGTGGTCGAATGAGCACGCTTGGAAAGCGTGTGTGCTAGCAATAGTACCGAGGGTTCGAATCCCTCCCTGTCCGCGGTAAGTTTTTCCCCCAGCTTCGCAACCGCGAAGTTCATCCATTCACGCACACCGAGGCGTGCCAGGGAGGGATGAGAAACCTTGCTGAGCGCAGCGAAGCCGGGTTTGAAGGCGGCAGGAGCATTTGCGACTTATCCTACTTCGGCGCAGCCGCAAACTGGCATGGACCGGAGGTCAATCCCTCCCGTCGGCCCGAAGCACCTGACCCCCTCTTCACTTACCAACCCCAGGGAGGGATGTAGAATGCAGCGGGAGCTTCGCGACATATCCTACCCCAGCGGAGCCGAAAACCGGCATCGACCGGAGGTCAATCCCTCCCGCTTGCCCGACACACTTTCGACCTCTCTCTCCGCCTCCTTTCTAGCCGGGAAAATAGGGAGACCAAAAGTCCGCCGCCCACTTCCAGACCGGCTGGCAATACTTCATCGCCATCGGTGCGAGAGCGAAAAACACCGCAGCAAGGAATAGTGCCGTGAAGATTCCCTCCAGAGGCCCCTTGGGATCCTTGCGCTGGCGCTTCCTGCGCTGACGTTCTTCTTCCAACGCCAAAAGTTGCCACAGCATCTTGATTCCAAGGCTAGATGCACCTCTTCGGAACGCAACCTCATGGAATATAACGGTCGCGTGAAGCCAAGCCTCTGAATCAGGGCTTCGACGGCGGCTGCGAGCCAGAAACTTTCGGGCTCCGGGCGTTCTTGCTCCGGGTCTTCGAACCACGAATGAGCACAGAGCGCAGGGAATTGTCCGGTTGCTACTAGATCCACGACTCGATAGTCAGCCAGCTAGACCGGCCTGAAACGATCCGATCCATTTGCCGAACGTACTCCGAGTAGCGGTAGGTTATTTTGGCAATGGATCTTAAACCTCAAAGGCATTTTGCTTCTTTCCGAAACGGCAAATCGTGAAGCCTCGCTTCAATCTTCCGAACCTAATTTTTGTGAAGCCATGGACTCTCTGACAGCTGCCGTTGAATCGGTATATTCCTTCATCGCCAGCACTGCAGAGGAAACGGATCACGGGTATCGATGGAAGACCATCGATTATTCCGATGTGCCGCAATACCACTTCAATGTCTTCAACGGAACGGGCGGCATTCCTTTGTTCCTGCGCGACTATTATCACCTTAGCGGAGAAGCGAGGGCAATGGACCTGGCCCGCGGAGCATTCCGATGGTGTCAGCACGATCAACCCGCCGAAGGAAATTATCAACGCGGGCTACAAACCGGGAAAACTGGAATTGCGTTTGTGGCACTGCATCTGGAAGACGGCGGAAATTCAGTTCCCTTGGTTTGCGAATCCCATGCGGCGCATCTCCTTGGCGAACCACCGGGACCGGTTACCGATCTGATGGGGGGCGAGGCGTCCAACGGTTGGTATTTTTTGAAGCTTTGGGAGAGGTCCGGCAATCAGATCCATCTCAATGGGGCGATCCGTTGTGGGGACTGGATCGCAGGGAATCTAGTCAGAGACGAGCTGGGAACCCATTGCCTTATGGTTCCCGATGGGAAATCAAAGGATGCTCCTTATGCGGGCCTCCTGCATGGGATTGCGGGCGTGGCGCATTTCTTTTCCCTGCTCACCAAGGCCAATGGCGATGAGAGATGGAGAGGCCTGGCAACCGAGCTGTTAGAAACGCTGTCGGCTCACGCAATTCCCATTCACGGCGGGCTCAATTGGTCACCCCTCCTTGGGAAAGAATTGCTGTCGCGGTGTCAGCACAGTCATGGAGCGGCTGGGATCGGGCTGGTTTTCGCCCGGGCATCGGTTCTGCTGAATGACCCGCGGTGGCTGGAGATCGCACTCAAAGCAGGCCACGCAACCTACGCCTATGGGGATTTTCGCAACAATCCCACCCTCTGTACCGGCCTCGCTGGCAGCGGTGAATTGTTCATCGAACTTTTCAAGCTGACCCTCGACGAAATGTGGTGGCAGCGCGCTGAGGAATTTGCCCGCTTGGCCATGGGCTACAGATCGGTGATCGATGGCCAGGACCGCTGGCCGACGGATACTCCAGGCCTCTATTCCGCAGATTATTCCTATGGCGCTGCTGGTACCGGATTGTTTTTCCTGAGAACCCTTCGTCCATTGGATTTCGAAATGCCATTGATCTGAAAATCGGCCTGATTTTCAGATCACCCATTACCCGGGCTCGGCGAATCAACTCTCCTTCGGACCTGTCATGGAGCCGCAGGCTCAACCCTTGCTGAGCATCGCGAAGCCGGGTTTGAAGGCCGCAGGAGCTTCGCGACTTATCCCACCCTACTCGAATCTGCAGTTTCTTTTCGTAAACCGCCTCGCCGTCACGCGACCTCTTTTTCGTACCCCGGGGCCGCTTGCATCTCTGCAGGCGGCGCTTTCTTCTGGCCACCCCTAAGGAGCTGGCCCCTCATTCTACTGGCACCGGTCCACAGACGCCGTCCTAGGACCTTCGCGCCATGATTGGAACCTGCATCGCGCCATCCTTGATGCGGCATGAGGGAACGGCGTTGCAGCTCGAGGAGGGATTGTGAGGCAGGCGTGACATACAAGTTGTCCGAGGCCAAGCAGTCCGGTTGGCCCAGGCCAGCATAGCTCCGGCACTACCACCTTCGATCCATTTACCCATGTCATCTCCTTCAGCTAGGTAGCGACTCCTCGTTCAGAGGATTCTCTCCCTATCTGCCATGAAAGGAATTGTGTCGTCGCTCGCGGTGCTGGCCCTGGCTGTGTTGGCGCCAGCTGCTGAAGTTCTCAAGAACCAGCCTCCCTATTTCGACAACCAAGGACGATTCACCTTGGAGGTGGAAGTGCCTGCGGGTTCCCGGCATGCCTTGCTGGAGGCCTTTGTTCCCGGTCCGCCGGTGTCCTGGCGCCCGCTTGTATCCGGAGCCATCGATGGCCGGGCGGCGCAGGTGACCTTCCGGCTGCCGACCGGGTTCGCGCCCAAGCAGATCGTGCGGGCAAAGACCGGGCCGGAGACCACCGTGCCTGCTGCGGAACTGAACGACCCCTCGCTCTACACGGTGCTCTATGAGAGCGCGGTCGGCGAACAGGTGAAGATCGACTTCCTCCGCGATGCGGCGGTGAAGATGCGCGAGTGGGCCTCACTGCCGCGGGCGGAGTATCAGGCCCAGCTGATCGCATGGGCAAAAGCGAATCCGCTGGTGGCCGAGGCGATGATCTCAATGCCCGCGGACAATGTCTCGATCCGCTTCACCGATGGCGACATCTGTGTCCTGCTGAACAAGCAGCGCGGATCCGAAACCCTGACTTCTCAGATGGCTCCGGCGGGAACCTACGACGCTCCGGCCGTTTCCCAATCCCGCAGCACCGCGCCGCTGGAAGTCCCGGCGAAGCAAAGCAACGAGATCGCCCCCTTGAACAACTCGGGGCTCGGAGTGCCCGCCAGCAAGCATGCCGTCACCGCCCATTCGCTGGAGTCGATCTTTCCCGACTCTGCACCCGTCATCGGCACTTGGCTGACTTCGGCAGGTTACGGTGGCGCTCTTCTTCCTCGCCTTCGTGCCCCAGTTCATCGCGGCGGATAGCCCGAGCAAGTTCGTGGCTTTCGTGGCGCTGGGCTTCTCCTTCATCACCACCGGCACGATCTGGTGCCTTTGCCTCGCATGGTTCGCGTCCCTGATCGGTGACCGGCTGCGTGGCAGCTCGACCGTTTCCGAAATCATGAACCGGGCCGCCGGGGCGCTCTTCGTGGGTCTCGGCATCCGACTGGCGGCAACAAAGTGAAGCCGTCTCCATGGCGGGCAATCCCGCCGTCAGGCCCGCTCCCGCCTCGTTCATCTGCGGGACGATCAAGGTTCGAGGTTCGCCCCGGCGGGGCCCACCGGTAGAAGTGGATGATGGGAACTCTCCCATGGCATGCTGTCACCCATGCACTTCACTTCTCCGGGAACTGGGACCGCGGATCTCCAGATCCGCTTGAACGGTAGGGCGCCTTGAACGGTAGGGCGCCTTGGACGGTAGGGCGCCTTGGACGGTAGGGCGCCTTGGACGGTAGGGCGCCTTGGACGGTAGGGCGCCTTGGACGGTAGGGCGCCGCGGCCCGGGGCGCCGCCAACCGTCCATCCGCTTCCTCCCCGCGCTCCGCAGGAGCGGTCCAGCAAAATGGAGGG